>Ga0302155_10000002_pt1 | contig 244291 bp, 228 predicted proteins | sample I_Bog_N3_1_FD_193508 | JGI IMG/M metagenome (GOLD analysis project Ga0302155, IMG submission 193508) | Peat permafrost microbial communities from Stordalen Mire near Abisko, Sweden - I_Bog_N3_1 | ecosystem: Environmental > Terrestrial > Soil > Wetlands > Peat | place: Sweden: Abisko... | reverse complement strand
GGTTAACGGCCGTCCGCTGAAAGCCGGTGCAAACCGGTATAAGGCGAGGAATAGGGCCACAGAGACGAGCGTATTAAGTTACGGTGAAACGCGGTAACCTCCACCCGGAGCAATTCCAAATAGGCACGCATTGATGCTGCTCGCGGAGCGTGCGGGTAGGAAGCTTGAGCGCTGGAGTAATTCAGCGCCTAGAGGAATGGCTGTCATAACGGGTAACCGTCGTAACAGAATCCGGCCTATCGGCTTGCTTCAATTCATAACAGGGCAGTGCGCCGACTCACGAGGTCGGCGCCAGTGCCGATAATCAATAATAGAGACTGCCTGATAAGCTAGCTCACTTATATAGGCGCCTTATAAAGGACCCTCATGAGTCAAGCGGTTTCGTTTGCAGAACTGTCCTGCCACAATGGCCGCCGCATCGGTGTTGCTACGCTGGCGGCCGAAAAGACCTTGAATGCGCTGTCGCTGGACATGGTGCATCTGCTGACGCCGCAATTGCAGCGCTGGGGCGATGATCCGGAATTCGCCATGGTGCTGTTGCAGGCCGAGGGCGACAAGGCTTTTTGCGCCGGCGGCGATTTGCAGCAGTTGTATGGCAGCATGCGTGAGCATCATGCCTCGCCGCAACGGGACGATATCCGCAGCAATCGCTATGCCAGCGAATTCTTCGAACATGAATACCGTCTGGATTACCTGATCCATCGCTATCCCAAGCCGATATTGTGCTGGGGGCATGGCATTGTCATGGGCGGCGGCATTGGTTTGATGGCCGGTTGCAGCCACCGTGTGGTGACCGAGCGTGCGCGGCTGGCCATGCCGGAAATTTCCATCGGGCTCTATCCGGATGTCGGGGGGAGTTGGTTTCTCAGTCGCGCGCCGGGCAAATTGGGCGCATTCCTGGCGTTGACCGGCGCCCATATGAATGCCGCTGATGCCTGCCTGGCCGGCTTGGCGGATTATCGCGTGGCCCATGGTGCCAAGGCGCAGGTGATCGAGGCATTGTTGCAGCAGCCTTGGGGGAGTGCTGCCGATAGTGATAGCGTCTTGCTGCAGCGGCTGTTGCAGCAAGTTGAGCGTAGTAGTGTGGCGACAGTGACTTTTGCACCCTCAGTCTTGCGTGAGCATTTCGATCTCATCAATCTGCTTTGCAGTGCGCCGACGGTGCCTGAGATTGTGGCCGCCATTGTGGCCCATCAGGGCGGCTCCCCGTGGCTGCAGAGAGCCGCCGCGACGTTGGCCGCCGGCGCGCCCGCTTCAGCCTGGTTGGCGCTGGCCCTGCAGCGGCGCGTACGGTATATGTCGCTGGCGGAGGCATTCCGGCTGGAATTTGTGGTGTCCTTGCATTGTGCTGCGCGGCCTGATTTCGCTGAAGGGATTCGCGCCTTGATCATCGAGAAAGATGGCAAGCCGCAATGGCAGCCGGCGCACCTGGATGAAGTTACGCCGGCTTGGCTGGAAGGTTTTTTTGTCGACCCCTGGCCTACGGCGCAGCATCCGTTGGCTGATCTCGGCCAACTGGGCTAGGCAGCTGCTGTTGCAAGCGCGCTAGGCAACGCCCGAATATGCTTGCATCGTCCAGTGCGCGCGCCAGCACCAGCGCACCTTGAATGCCGGCCAGAATGGTTTCGCTTAGGTCGGTGGCGGCGCTGTTGCCGATGCCGCAGCGTTGCAGCGCGGCCTGCAAGGCCTGTGCCCAGTCTACAAAATAATCCTTTACTTGCTCGGCAAAGCGATCGCGCACGTTGACCAGTGCTAAAACGCCGAGTAGGCAGACTTTGCGGCCTGACAAAAAATAGCCTTCGACTTCCACAAACATCTGATCTACACCCGCGCGGGCGTCGGCCATGTCGAGCAAGGGGCGGAAGACTCTGCGCTGGAACCAGTCATCAATGTCAGCCAGCACGGCGTTGACCATTTCGTCTTTACCGCCCGGGAAGAGTTTGTAGAGGCTGCCTTTGCCAAGCCCAGTGCCCTCACTGATACGGCTCAAGCTGGCGCCTTCGTAGCCATAAGCCCGAAAAATCTCCGCCAGCACAGGAATCAACGCCGCGCGTTGTTTTTCGGCCTTGCTTGTCACAAACCAAGCTCGCTCAGGCTAGGGTGGTCGGCTGGACGCGGCGCACTGCTGTCCCAATGAAATTTGCGCTCGCTTTCTTTGATCGGCAAGTCATTGATCGAGGCATGGCGTGAGCGCATCAGGCCATTGCCATCGAATTCCCAATTTTCGTTGCCGTAGGAGCGAAACCAGTTGCCAGCATCGTCATGCCATTCATAGGCGAAGCGCACCGCGATACGGTCGCCGGTATAGGCCCATAATTCTTTGATCAGACGGTATTGTTGTTCACGGTTCCATTTCTTGGTGAGGAAGGTGACGATCTCTGCGCGTCCCTGCACGAAGTCGGCACGATTACGCCAGCGGCTGTCTTCCGTGTAGGCCAGGGCGACCTTCTCGGCGTTACGAGTATTCCAGCCGTCCTCGGCGGCGCGTACTTTCTGTATTGCAGTGTCCTGGGTAAAGGGGGGCAACGGTGGGCGGGCAGTGGTCATGGAGTGGCTCTCAAATGGATGGGGTGGGGTGCACATCAGTGCAGTTTTATTTTTCTGTACTGATCGGTAAAATATTAGCCCGGACAAACTGTCTGCCGCAAGCGTTTTCATCCGAGCATTCGCTGTGCTTGGTCTGGTCAGGCCTGACTGTGCTGGCTTTGCAGTAATGACATCGCTATTGATATTTGTCATCAGTCATCGCATAACATGCGATGACTAAGAAATCTACGACGTTAGTATTGGCTCCTTGTCTGGAGCCGATTTTAGCTGCATGCAATGCAAATCTGGCATGCCGAGAGATGATGAAAATGTGGAAAATAAATCTCCTTGCGTTGAAAATTGCCATGTTGTACGATGACTGAAATTGAAAATAATGACCTAGCCGAGACTCCATCATGCAGATCGACCTGCGCTACTATTCTTGATTAAGCTTGTTGTGCAGGCGCGTAATTGTCCGCGCTTTCGTATCCCCACCAGAAACGATTCTTCGATATGACTATCAGCGATCAGTGTCAGTTGGCATCATCGGCCTGCCGCACCGGCATGAGGGCAGCATGAGCGGCCCTGAGCCATTGCTGGCACAGCGTTATGCGGTTGGTGAAAGCCCCTACTGGGATGCTGCTCAGGCGGCCTGGTATTGGGTTGATATTCCGCACGGCTTGATTTGTCGTCTGGCCGGGGTCGAATATCGGCAATGGAAGTTGCCGGAAATGGTGGCTTGTATTGCGCCAGCGGCGGGTGGCGGCTTGATTGCCGGTATGCACAGCGGTTTGTTTCAAGTGAAGTTGGAAGACGCCGCAGTAGCGCGCTTGACGCCGCTGGCGCGTCCTGCCGAGTTGCGCGCCGACATGCGCTTCAATGACGGCCGTTGTGACCGTCAGGGACGCTTCTGGAGCGGAACGATGTGCCTCGACATGGGCTTGGCGCGCCCTGATGGCCGACTTTATCGCTACAGTACGCAGGGCGGCTTGTCGGTGCCGCAAGTCGATGATCTGATCGTGCAAAATGGGCTGGCCTGGTCGCCGGACGGCAAGACCATGTATCTCTCCGATTCACATCCTTCGCGTCGCTTGGTGTGGGCGTTTGACTACGATATCGACAGCGGTACGCCGTCGCGGCGGCGCCTGTTTATCGATTTTCAGCAATTTCGCGGCAGACCCGATGGTGCCGCGATGGATAGCGACGGTTGCTATTGGTCGTGCGCCAACGATGCTGGCTGTTTGTTACGCTTTACGCCGGCTGGCAAGCTTGATCGCAGCATTGAGTTGCCGGCCAAGAAGCCCTCCATGTGTGCTTTCGGCGGCGATAAGCTCGATCTGATGATCGTCACCACGATTAGTCTCAATGGTCCGGCCGATGATGCTGGCGCCGGTCAGGTGTTTATTTTGAGGCCGGGTGTCAGCGGCGTGGCGGAAACCCCATTCGGCCAAGTCCTGCGACAAGGCACCGAAACAATTTCAACCGGCGTTGCTGGTCCTGGCCGTTGAGCTCAGCGGCGGCGCAATTCACCAAGTCGAGTACGGTAATGGATAGACAAAAAATCAAGGCCGCCGCGCAGTTATTGCTGGCAGCCCGCAAGCACGAAATCATCCTGGCGCAGTTGCCGTTGGAATGTATGCCGGCTGATGCTGCCGAAGCCTATGCGGTGCAGGATGAGGTCAGTGCCACCCTGGGCCCGGTTGCCGGCTGGAAAGTTGGTGCCAAGGGGCTGGATGCGCCGCCTAGTTGCGCGCCGATGCCGGCGCAGTCCGTGTTTGCCGCGCCGTATCATTTCTTCGATTTGCTCATGGCTGGTGCGCGCGGCGTCGAGGTGGAGATTGCCTTGTGCATGAAACATGACTTGCCGCCGCGTGCCGCACCCTACACCCAGGAAGAAGTGCTGGCGGCAGTGGCAACGGTGCATCCTGCCATTGAGGTGGTGTCGTCGCGCTATAGTCATGCGGCCAGCAATGCGCTGGCTGGATTGGCGGATTCGTTGAGCAATTGCGCCTTTATCTATGGCCCGGGGCGCAGCGACCTCGGTCAGATCGATCAGAGTGTGCAGCATGCCGAGCTGTACTTCAACGGCCTTGAGGTTGCCAGCAGCGTTGGCGGCAACCCCGCGGTGGATATCTGGCCGTTGGTTACCTGGCTGGCTAATCACCTTGCCGGGCGTTGCGGCGGGCTCAAGGCGGGGCAATTCGTAACGACTGGTTCCTGTACCGGTCTGCTGTACGCCGAAAGCGGCAGCAGCGTCAATGCGACCTTGCACAACATCGGCGTCGTCGACATTTCCTTCGCGCAGGCCTGAGCGCGCAGCACAATGCTGTTGTGCGCATGTGTCGATACAGCAGAAATGGTGTCGATGAGGGGGGCTTGCGAAGCAAGCAACTACTGAGGAAGAGCTGCGGGGAGCTGCGCCGAATGCGCTAAACCATTGAATAAAAAAATATTTGAATGCCGTGAACTCCAGGTTCACGGCATTCAAATCGAACAATTATTTCTTCTTCTTGTTCACTGCTTCTTTGAACGACTTACCAGCCGAGAACTTCACTGTAGTCGCAGCAGCGATCTTGATTTCTTCGCCAGTTTGCGGGTTGCGGCCGGTACGAGCAGCGCGCTTGCCTGTGGAGAAGGAACCGAAGCCAACCAGTTGCACGGTGTCGCCCTTGGTCACAGCCTTGATGATGTTCTCAACGACAGCGTCCAATGCGCGTTGTGCAGCGGCCTTCGAGATTTCAGTATCAGCAGCGATTGCGTCGACCAATTCAGATTTGTTCACTTTAAAATTCCTTTCACTGTTAAGGTGCCGAGATTTTAGCATTGGAATGAGGCTATTCCGCAAGCCCCATCTGATGTTTAATTGATTTGTGATGATCTATTTGAGTGGTTTAAATGAATCTCGATCATGCGGCAATGATTTTTGTCCATGTCGTTTGCGATTTGCCCTGCCGGACTGGCTTTGGTGGGTGATTTTTCGGACCCTCAGGCATCCGCCATCAGTGTGTCGAATGCGTGCCTTTTTACTTGTGATTTGAGCAAGATCGGCGGGCCCATTGATGAACGTAAAATTTGCGGGTCGCGACAAGTTTGTCGGCGGCTGACAACTTCCAGTGCAGTCCAGATTCGGTTTACGGACCGCCCCCTACCCCAGTGATGACGCGTAACACGAGATAAACACATGTGTATATCTCGTGTGATACCTTTGCAAACTTCGCTAAGTCGTTAATTTTCCTGGGAAAAGCACTTTTTGATGTTTTTTAAATAAGTGCGCTAAGTCTTTGACTTTATTACAAAAACTCCCGTTTTACCTACTGAATATCGCTTGACCTGTATTAGTGCATCCTCTAAAGTGGGAGATAGTGTGAAAAAGTGTTTTTTTGTGGGATATTTTTAAGATTTCCCCGAAAGACGGCGCACGCTAAACATGCCAATAGCAACAGGGAAAAGGTCAAATACAGTGTTTCAGGGCGCCTCAGCGATCAATCTTGATGTCAAAGGACGGATGACGATTCCATCCAGGCATCGTGACGCCCTGGCTGTTCAGTGCGAAGGGCGTGTCACGCTGACGCGGCATCCGCACGGTTGCCTGCTGTTTTTCCCGCGCCCGATCTGGGAAAGCCATCGTGAGCAGATCGCCGCATGGCCGATGTCGGCGCGCGCCTGGCAACGCATTTTCCTGGGTAATGCCTGTGATGTCGAACTCGATTCGGCAGGGCGCATCCTGATTGCACCAGAATTGCGCAACGCGGTCGGTTTGCAGCGTGACGTGATGTTGTTGGGCATGGGTAGCCATTTTGAAATCTGGGATGCCGCCAAGCTGGCCGAGAGTGAATCGGAAGCTGTCGCTGCCGGTATGCCCGATGTGTTAAGTAATTTTTCTTTCTAACGGCCCGACGAGATGACTTTGCAATCGGTGCCCGATTTGCAGCACCGTACGGTGTTGTTGGAAGAAGCAGTGGACGCGTTAGCCATCGAGGGCGCGCGTGCTGATGGCGTGTATCTGGATGGAACGTTTGGGCGTGGGGGCCATAGCCGCAAGATTCTGGAGCGTTTGGGGTCGCGTGGCCGTCTGATTGCTTTCGACAAGGACCCGTTGGCGATTGCCACCGCGCAGACGATCGCTGATCCGCGTTTCACGATCGTGCACGACAGTTTTGCCACGCTCGATGAAGCGCTCGGCGCACAAGGCGTAGCGCGCGTTGAAGGTGTGTTGATGGATTTGGGTATTTCGTCGCCGCAGGTGGACGATGCGGCGCGTGGTTTCAGCTTTCGCTTCGATGGTCCGCTGGATATGCGCATGGATACCACGCGCGGCATCTCTGCGGCGCAGTGGCTGGCAACGGCCGATGAACAAATAATTGCAAAGGTAATACGAGATTATGGGGAAGAACGGTTTGCTGTTCAGATTGCAAAGGCGATTGTTGCTCGCCGGGCAATCGAGCCAATTTCAAGCACACGACAGCTTGCCGCGCTCGTGGCACAAGTCGTTAAAACCCGCGAGAAAGGCAAAGACCCGGCCACTCGTACCTTTCAGGCTATACGGATTTTCATCAATCAAGAGCTTGAAGAACTCGAGGTAGGGTTAGTCAAGGCATTTGACCAGATGGCGCAGTATGGGAGATTGGTTGTGATCAGCTTTCACTCGTTGGAAGATCGCATCGTCAAGCAGTTCATGGCATCCAAAGCCCATGTGCCGCAGCCTGACCGCCGCCTGCCGATTCGTGCCGTTGATTTGCCGCAGCCACTGGGCAAGCTATTGCCGCGGGTTAAGCCGAGCGACGCTGAAGTCGCTGGCAATCCGCGCGCACGTTCGGCTGTCATGCGTGCGCTTGAGCGTACAGAGGCGGTGCCATGATCGGCCGTCTGAGTATTTTGGTCACGGCACTGCTGGTGCTGTGCGGGTTATCGCTGGTCAATGCCCAATATCAGGCGCGTAGTCAATTCATTGAGCTGGAACGGGCGCAGTCGGCGGCGCGCCAGCTCGATATCGACTGGGCGCAATTGCAGCTGGACCAGTCCACCTTAGGTAAAAGCTCCCGTATTGAAGAACTGGCAAGGGGCGACCTGAATATGGTCGCGTTGACGCCGCAACGTACGCAATATCTGACGGTGGGCGAGAAATGACGCGCATGCCGCCACGCACCAATGTCGCCCCCGGGCGTGTCGCCGCCTCGCGCGGCGTTGCGTTTTCCGCCAGCCCGGTATTGAAGGTAAAGATGCCGGCCTGGCGTTCGCGTCTGGTTTTGTTTGTGCTCTTCACCGCGTTCGTCGCACTGGCCGGCCGTGCACTTTGGCTGCAAGGCATGTCTACCGACTTTCTGCAAAAGCAGGGCGAGTCGCGTTATGCGCGCACGCTGGAATTGCCGGCCACACGCGGCAAGATCATCGATCGCAATGGCCAGGTACTGGCGTCTTCAGTACCGGTCAAGGCGATCTGGGCGATTCCTGACGACGTGCAGGAAGCGCCCAAGGCGAAATTGGTCGAGCTGGCCAAGTTGCTCGATATGAGCGGTGCCGAATTGCGCAAGAAACTCGATTCCGATCGTAGTTTTGTCTATCTCAAGCGTCAAGTCGAACAAGACACTGCCGACCAGATCGTCAAGCTGGGCATCGCCGGCATCGAGACGCGCAAGGAATACAAACGCTTCTATCCAGAAGGCGAAGTGACGGCGCACGTGGTGGGCTTCACCAACGTCGAGGATGCTGGCCAGGACGGCATGGAGTTGGGCTCGCAGAAGACGTTGGCAGGCATGACCGGCAGCCGGCGCGTGATCAAGGACCGGCTTGGCCGTATTGTCGAAGACATCGAGGCGGTGCGCGAGCCGCACGATGGTCGCGACCTGACGCTGTCGATCGATAGCAAAATTCAGTACATTGCCTTCACTCAGCTCAAGGAAGCGGTCGAAAAGAACAAGGCCAAGGCAGGCGGCATCATCGTCATCGATACGCATACCGGTGAAGTCCTGGCATTGGCCAACATACCGACCTACAATCCAAATGATCGTTCGGTATTGAGCGGCGAGCAGTTGCGCAATCGCGTGTTGACCGACACCTTCGAGCCCGGCTCGACGCTCAAGCCATTCACCATTGCGTTGTCGCTCGACACCCATAGAGTGACGCCGTCCACGGTCTTTCAGACGGCACCGGGAAAAATGACTATCGGCACCGCGACCATTGGTGATGCGGAGCCACACGGTGCATTGACGGTGGCGCAAATTATCCAGAAATCGTCCAACATCGGCACGGCCAAGGTGGCCTTGCAAATGCCGGCGCAGGAAATGTGGGAAATGTTTACCAAGGTTGGTCTCGGACAGCAGCCCAAATTCGGCTTCCCCGGTGCGGTAGCCGGTCGCGTGCGGCCCTACAAATCCTGGCGCCCAATCGAGCAGGCCACCATGAGCTATGGTCAAGGCATCTCGTTGTCGCTGATTCAGCTGGCGCACGCCTATCTGATTTTCGCCCGTAATGGTGATTTGATTCCCTTGTCGTTCCAGAAGGTCACAGAGCCTCCCGTGGGGCAGCGCGTGATTGCTGAAAATACGGCATTGGAGATGCGCCGTATGCTGGAGACGGTGGTCGCCCCGGGCGGCACGGCACCACAGGCACAGGTGCCGGGCTATCGCGTGGGCGGCAAGACCGGTACCGCGTACAAGATTGTCGGCGGTAAATATGTCAAAAAATATGTCGCCGATTTCGTCGGTATCGTACCGATGTCGGATCCGCGCCTGATCATCGCCGTCATGATTGACGAGCCCAGCAACGGCCAGCATTACGGTGGCACTGTGGCCGGTCCGGTATTTGCCAATGTGGCGGCCAATGTTTTGCGCGCGCTCAATGTCGCGCCCGATTCGACGGTGACCAATATCATCATCCCCAAAGACGCCATAGAGGAGAGCCTGTGATGCAGCCAGACATGCTTTCCGTGCAACAAATCACGACCTGGCTGCAGGCGTTGGTGCCGGTGACGGTAGACAACAAGCGCGGCAGGCAGCTTACGGCCGATTCGCGGCAAGTGCAAACCGGCGATATTTTCTTCGCTTATCCTAACGGCAGTGCTGATGGCCGTCGCTATATCGCCGACGCCATTGAGCGTGGCGTTGCTGCCATCGTCTACGAGGGTTCCGGTTACGCATGGCTGGACGAACACGATTTACCACATCTGGCTGTTGAACGTCTTAAGCACCTGGCTGGAGCGGTCGCCAATACTTACTACCAAAAGCCGGACAAGGACATGTTTACCGTTGCCGTCACCGGTACCAACGGCAAGACCTCCTGCAGTTACTGGCTAGGCATGGCACTGTCACGTCTGCAGGCCACTTCGGGATCGGCATCGGCGCCGGCGGCGGTCATCGGCACGCTGGGTGTAGGCCTGTTCCAGGACGGCAAGCAACAGCCTTTCGATGTGACCGGCTACACCACGCCCGACGCCGTACTGCTGCAACGAAAACTGAGCGATTTGCGCGCGGCGCGGGCTTCGGTGCTGGCTATCGAAGCCTCTTCCATCGGTCTCGATCAGGGGCGCTTGAATGGCTTGCACGTTGATGTGGCCTTGTTTACCAATTTCACTCGCGATCATCTTGACTACCACGGTGACATGATCGGTTACGAGGCAGCCAAGGTGCAATTATTCGCCGTGCCTGGCTTGCAGCAGGCGGTCATCAATCTGGATGATCAAATGGGGCAGCGCCTAGTGCCCTATGTTGAGGCGCGTAATTTGCCGGTGATCGGCTATTCGATCGGCGATGCTGTTAACGGCGATGTTCCCGTGTTGCGCGCTTCGGCCATTCGCAGCACCAACAGTGGCACCAGCTTTCATATCGATTCGCCGTTCGGCTCGGCCCAGGTCAAGACACAACTGGTTGGCCATTTCAATGTCAGCAATCTGCTCGGCGTACTGGGCGTGATGCTGGCCAAGGGCATCGTCTGGAACGCCGCCATCGGCACTTTGGCGGCACTCACAGCGGTACCGGGACGCATGCAACAGTTCGGCGGGCAGGAAGCGCCGCTGATCGTGATCGACTACGCACACACCCCGGATGCGCTCGAAAAGACCTTGCTGGCTCTACGTCCGGTGGCCGCCCAGCGCGGTGGTGCGCTGTGGTGCGTATTTGGTTGCGGCGGCGATCGCGATCCTGGCAAACGGCCGCAAATGGGTGCGGCTGGGGAATTGGCCGATCAGGTGGTGCTCACCAGCGACAATCCGCGCAGTGAAGATCCGGCCACCATCATTGCGCATATTCAAAATGGCATGACGCGCCTGACGCCGCGCGTCATGACCGACCGCGCCGCCGCCATCCTGTGGGCAGTGCGCCACGCCGCCAAGCAGGATGTACTGCTGCTGGCCGGCAAAGGACATGAAACCTATCAGGAAATCGCCGGCAAGAAATATCCCTTCCTGGATGCCGATCATGTGGCGCTGGCACTGGCTGCGCGCGCGACAATGAAGGGGGCACGTGATGCAGGTCACGCTTGAACAATTAGCGTTGTGGTTAGGGCAGCAGCCGGTGCACAATGCGACGCCTGGCGCTGCCGTGGGCGTACATGGCATCACCACTGACAGTCGTGCGGTAGTGCCCGGTAATCTGTTCGTCGCTTTGCGCGGCGAACGCTTCGATGCCCATGATTTTCTGGATGCCGTGGCCGCGCAAGGTGCAGCTGCGGTGGTCGTCGAACGCGTGCCGCCGGGTTTGACCATCCCCGCCATTGTGGTTGCCGATACGCGTGTAGCGCTGGGCCAGATTGCGCATTGTTGGCGTGAGCAGTTTGCCATTGCGGTGCTGGCCGTGACCGGCAGCAACGGCAAGACCACCGTCAAGGAAATGTTGGCCTCGATTCTGTGTGCCGCCTTTGGCACAGAGCATAGCCTGGCCACACGTGGCAATTTGAATAACGAAATCGGCGTGCCACTGACGCTGCTGCGCTTGCAGTCTTCACACCAGGCTGCCGTGGTTGAGCTGGGCATGAATCACCCCGGCGAGATCGCTGTGCTGGCCGAGATTGCTCGCCCGACCTTGGCGCTGGTCAATAATGCGCAACGTGAGCATCAGGAGTTCATGGCCACTGTCGAAGCGGTGGCGCGCGAAAATGGCGCAGTGTTGGCGGCCCTGCCGGCCGACGGCGTTGCCGTGTTCCCGGCCGAGGATGACTATGCCTGGGTCTGGCGCGACATCGTCAGCGCGCGTGGACTGACACATGTCATCACTTTCGGTTTGACCGAACAGGCTGATGTCAGCGCCACCTACCAGGCGCAAGCGTTCGGCAGCCTAATGCAGGTGCGCGCCGTCATTGACGGTGTGCAACAAGACTTTCAGATCAAGCTGGCCGCCATCGGTGAACACAATGTGCGCAATGCGCTGGCCGCAGTCGCCTGCGCGCTTGGCGCCGGCATTGATGCGACAGCAATCGTGCGTGGACTGGAAACCTTCGCGCCGGTCAACGGCCGCTTGCAGCGCAAGAACGCCGTCAGCGGCGCGCTGGTCATTGACGACACCTACAACGCCAATCCCGACTCGGTGCGCGCGGCCATTGATGTGCTAGCCGCAGCGCGCGCCCCGCGCGTGCTGGTGTTGGGCGACATGGGTGAAGTCGGTAACGAGGGACAACAATTTCACGAAGAGATCGGCCTCTATGCCAGAGCGCAGGGCATCGATCATTTCTTCGGTTTCGGCGACGCCACGCGTTTCGCCGTACAGGCATTCAATGGGGCACTTGCGGTAACTGCAGCGAGCGCGGCAGTTACCGCAAGTGCGTGCCATTTCGAGACGATCGAAGCCATCAGCGCAGCGGCGGCGCAAGTCGCTGTTGCCGATGCCTCGGTCTTGGTAAAAGGTTCGCGTTTCATGAAAATGGAACGCGTTGTGCAGCATTTGGTCGGGGCGCAGTCCACCGCGCCACAATCACAGGAGACTCATTAACATGCTGCTTTGGCTGGCTCAAAATTTCCAGCAGGATTTCAGTTTCCTGCGCGTCTTCAACTTCATTACCTTCCGCGCCGTGTTTGCGACGCTGACGGCGCTGCTGATCGGCCTGGTGGCCGGCCCGGCCGTCATCCGCATGCTGACCCGGCTCAAGGTTGGTCAAGCTGTGCGCACCGACGGTCCGCAGTCGCATTTGATCAAGTCGGGTACGCCGACCATGGGTGGTGTGTTGATTTTGATCGGCATTGGTGTTTCGACCTTGTTGTGGGCCGATTTGAGCAACCGCTTTGTGTGGATCGTGTTGATCGTCACACTGGGCTTTGGCACCATCGGCTGGGTCGACGATTACCGCAAGGTGGTCTACAAGGATCCCAACGGCATGCGTTCGCGCGAGAAATATTTCTGGCAATCGCTGATCGGTCTGATGGCGGCTTTCTATCTGGCATTTTCGGTCTCAGAAGTGAGCAATATGAAGGTGCTCGATCTGTTCTTCGCCTGGGTGCAGTCGGGTTTCAACCTTGACTTGTCGCCCAAGGCTGACCTGATCGTGCCGTTCTTCAAGACGGTCAGTTATCCGCTGGGCGTGTGGGGTTTCATTGCACTGACCTATTTCGTCATCGTCGGTACCAGCAACGCCGTCAATCTGACCGATGGTCTGGATGGACTGGCCATCATGCCTACCGTCCTGGTCGGCGGTGCGCTTGGTTTGTTCGCCTATCTGACCGGTAGCGCCAGCTACGCCAAATATCTGCTGATCCCGCATATTCCGGGGGCCGGCGAGCTGCTCATTTTCTGCGGCGCGATGGCCGGTGCCGGGCTGGCTTTTCTTTGGTACAACGCCTATCCGGCGCAAGTGTTCATGGGTGATGTCGGGGCGCTGGCCTTGGGTGGCGCGCTGGGGACGATTGCCGTGATCGTGCGGCAAGAAATTGTACTGTTCATCATGGGTGGCATTTTCGTCGTCGAAACCTTGTCCGTGATGATACAGGTGGCCTATTTCAAATTTACCAAGAAACGCACCGGTGTCGGTAAGCGGGTTCTGTTGATGGCGCCCTTGCATCATCACTACGAGCAAAAGGGCTGGAAAGAAACACAAGTGGTGGTGCGTTTTTGGATCATCACCATGATGCTGGTGTTGTTCGGTTTGTCGACCTTGAAGTTGCGTTAATTAAAAGAAGCAGGGATTTATACGTGAATTACGTCAATCAACACGCATTGGTACTCGGACTCGGTGAATCCGGTCTGGCGATGGCGCAGTGGCTAGTCTACTGCGGCGCGCGCGTGCGTGTGGCCGATACACGGGAAGAGCATGCCGTTGCGGCACGTCTGGCAAGCTTGCGTGCGCTTGCGCCCGAGCTGGAATACATCGGCGCTCAGCCGTTGACGGGGGCCTTGCTGGAGGGCATCGATTTTGTCGCAGTCAGCCCCGGCCTGGCGCCGCAGCGTGAGTTGGCCGACTTGAGTGCGGCGGCTACGCAACGCAATGTGCCGCTGTGGGGCGAAATGGAGTTGTTTGCACAAGCGCTGGCAGCGCTGCGTGCCGAGCGTGCATACACACCCAAGGTGTTGGCCATTACCGGCACCAATGGCAAGACCACCGTGACCAGTTTGACCGGCAATTTGTGCCGTCGTGCCGGCCTGAGCACTAAGGTCGCCGGCAACATCAGTCCGGCGGTGCTGGATGTGTTGCGCGAGGCGCTCCTTGAAGATGCCGCGCATGCGCAAGCGCTGGCCGCACAAGTGTTGGCCGAACAGCAAGCACAATCTGAAGCGGCCGCACTGCTGGCCGAGGTTTCGGTAGCGCTTGAGGCGGCAGCGGTTGAATCGGATGTGACAGAGCCAAGCGAAACAACAGAACCATCCGAAGCATCCGAAGCGACCGAATTAATTGAGTCGGAGACCGCTGCGCTTGCACCGGCAGAGGCACAAGAGGATGGCCTGTCCTTGCAATTGACACCACCAACACCGGTTGCACCGGCGTATACCGGCATACTGCCGCAAGCCTGGGTGCTGGAATTGTCGAGCTTTCAGTTACACACGACTTACAGTCTGCAGCCCGATGCGGCGACTGTGCTCAATATCAGCCAGGATCACTTGGACTGGCACGGCAGCATGCAGGCTTACGCTGCGGACAAGCAAAAAATCTTTGGCGCCAACACGGTACGCGTGCTCAATCGGGAAGATGAGATTGTGATGCAAATGGCTGCGCCCGGCGCGCGCGTGTCCAGTTTCGGACTGAATGAACCGGCCAAGGCCGGTAACTTCGGCCTGGTCGACGAAAACGGCATGCTGTGGCTGGCCAATGCCGTTGCCGTCGAAGAGGACGAAAAGCCGCAGGGGCGGCGCAAGAAAGACCAGAAAGATGCGCCGGAACAGGCGTTTCAACTTAAACGTCTGATGCCGGCCGATGCCCTTAAGATTCGCGGCCTGCACAATGCACTCAATGCCTTGGCGGCATTGGCCTTATGCCGCGCCGTTGATCTGCCGCTGGCGCCGCTGTTGCACGGTCTGCGCGATTATGCCGGCGAACCGCATCGAGTCGAATTGATCACGACCATTCGCGAGGTCGAATATTACGACGACAGCAAAGGTACCAATGTCGGTGCCACCGTCGCTGCCCTGCAAGGGCTGGGACATGGCGGTAAACCGAATCGCCTGTTGCTGATCGCCGGTGGCGACGGCAAAGGACAGGATTTCACGCCCTTGGCAGCGCCCTTGGCCAAGTACGGCCGTGCGGTGTTCCTGATCGGCCGCGATGCAGACGCGATCCGCTCAGCGGTAGCCGCCACAGGTATCGATCTGATTGATTGCGCCTCGCTCGAAGAAGCCGTGCAGCAAGCCGGTGCCATGGCGCAAGGCGGCGAAGCGGTGTTGCTGTCACCCGCCTGCGCCAGCCTGGATATGTTCCGCAACTACGCTCATCGTGCCGAAGTCTTTGTCGACGCGGTGCGTGAGTTGGCCTTGTCACGCGGCGAGGTGATGTGATGAAACTGACCATGCCCTCGATCAGCAACTGGTTTGGCGCCAAGCAAGAGTCGCCTGCGCGCAGCGCCAGTCTTAAAAGCGTCAGCGGTATTGAACAGCGCTCACGCATGATGCAATACGATCAGCCGCTGGTTTGGGTGGTGCTGCTGTTGATGTTGTTCGGCATGGTCATGGTGTATTCGGCATCGATCGCCTTACCTGATTCGCCTAAATACGCCAATTACAGTAATGGGTATTTCCTGATCCGTCAGGCGATGTTCATTTGCTTGTCGTTGGTGGTCGGCTTGATCGTCTTTCGCATCAAGATCGAAACCTGGCAAAAAATGGCGCCGTATCTGTTCGTCGGTACCCTGGTACTGCTGGCGTTGGTGCTTATTCCCGGCATTGGCAAGGGCGTCAACGGCGCCAAGCGCTGGTTGTCGTTCCGCGTGTTCAACTTGCAGCCGTCTGAGCTGATGAAGCTGTTCATTGTTCTGTACGCTGCCGACTATACGGTGCGCAAGCAGGAAGTGATGCACAAGCTGACCAAGGGCTTCATGCCGATGACGGTGGCAGTTGGCGTGGTCGGCCTGTTGCTGTTGCTGGAACCGGACTTGGGCGCATTTGGCGTGATCGTCTGCATTGCCATGGGCATCCTGTTCCTGGGCGGCATTAACGGCGTCTGGTTTGGCGGTATCGGCGCCACGCTGGTGGGCATCTTCTCGCTGGTGATCGTGTTGTCGCCGTGGCGGCGCGAGCGGATTTTCGCTTACCTCAATCCTTGGGTGGAAGAGAACGCGCTGGGCAAAGCTTATCAATTGTCGCACTCCTTGATTGCCTTCGGCCGCGGCGAATTGTTTGGCGTCGGCCTCGGTGGCAGCGTCGAAAAATTACATTACCTGCCAGAAGCGCATACTGACTTCTTGCTGGCGGTCATTGGCGAAGAGCTCGGCTTTGCCGGCGTGCTGGTGGTGGTCTTGCTGTTCTACTGGCTGGTCAAGCATGCCTTTGAAATCGGCCGCCAGGCAATTGCGCTGGATCTGACCTTTTCCGGACTGGTGGCCAAAGGCATCGGCATCTGGCTGGGCGTACAGGCCTTCATCAATATGGGCGTCAATCTCGGCTTGCTGCCGACCAAGGGCTTGACCTTGCCGTTGATGAGTTACGGCGGCTCGGGTTTGCTGATCAACTGCGTCGGTCTGGCGATTCTGTTGCGTATTGATTACGAAAATCGGGTTTTGATGCGCGGAGGCCGGCTATGAGCGGCGGCAAGCGTCTATTGATCATGGCGGCCGGCACTGGCGGCCATATTTTCCCCGGTCTGGCGATTGCCGACACCATGCGCGCGCGCGGTTGGCAAGTGTCATGGCTGGGCACGACGCATGGCATGGAGCGCGATCTGGTGCCGCGCCATGGCATCGAGATGGACACGATCATATTTGCGGGACTGCGTGGCAAAGGCTGGCAGCATACGCTCAAGGGCGTATGGCGGCTGTTGACCAGTTTTGCAGCCTGCTTTGCCATCATCGGACGGCGTGCGCCGGACGTGGTGCTGGGCATGGGTGGCTATGTGACGGTACCGGGCGGCGTCATGGCGCGTCTGCGCGGGGTGCCGCTGGTGCTGGTCAATGCCGATGCCGCTTTGTTGCTGTCGAATCAGGCGCTCACGCCGCTGGCTGCAAAGGTCTTGTTCGGTTTTCCTGCCGCGTTCGGCAAGGCGGCCGCTAAGGCTGAGGTGACAGGTAATCCGGTGCGTGCCGAGATCATCGCCTTGGGCGCGCCGACGCCACGCTATGAGGCACGCAGCGGCTCTTTGCGGATTCTGGTGGTGGGCGGCAGTCTGGGTGCCAAAGTGCTCAATGAAACGGTGCCGGCGGCGCTGGCCAAGTTGCCGGCCGGGCAGCGCGTGCAGGTCACGCATCAGTCCGGCAAGCAACATATCGATGCTCTGCGCGCAGCTTATGCACAGGCTGGTGTGGAAGCGGAAGTGGTCGATTTCATCGACGACATGCCGCGCCGCTATGCCCAGACTGACCTGGTGATCTGCCGTGCCGGCGCCATCACGGTGTCGGAATTGACTGCGGCCGGCGTGGCCAGTGTGCTGGTGCCGCTGGTGGCTTCGACCACTTCGCATCAGCGCGACAACGCCAAATGGATGGCACAGGCCAAGGCTGCGGTGCATTTACCGCAAACCGAGTTGACGCCGCAGCGGCTGGCGCAACTGTTGCAAGAATTGGATAGACCGGCCTGCCTCAAGATGGCGCAGGCGGCGTATGAACAAGGCAGGCGCGACGCCAATGAGGCGATTGCGCAGGTGCTGGAAAAATTGGTGAAGCAATGAAACATCGGGTAAAGAATATACATTTTGTGGGCATCGGCGGCTCTGGCATGAGCGGTATCGCTGAAGTCATGCTCAACCTCGGCTACGGCGTGTCCGGTTCCGATCTGGGCAGCAATACGGCGACCCAGCGACTGGCGCAATTAGGCGCCCGCATTCTTTATGGCCACGCGGCCGAAAACATCGCCGATGCTGATGCCATCGTCACCTCCACCGCAGTCAAGGGCGACAATCCGGAAGTCTTGGCAGCGCGCAAAAAACATATTCCCATCGTGCCGCGTGCGGTAATGCTGGGTGAGTTGATGCGTCTGAAGCAAGGCATTGCGATTGCCGGCACTCACGGCAAAACCACCACCACCAGCCTGGTTGCCAGTGTGCTGGCGCAGGGCGGCCTGGATCCGACGTTCGTCATCGGTGGCCGTCTCACCAGCGCCGGCGCCAATGCCAAGCTGGGTTCGGGCGATTTCATCGTGGCTGAAGCCGATGAATCCGATGCCTCGTTCTTGAATCTGACCCCAGTGATCGAAGTCATCACCAATATCGATGCCGATCACATGGAGACCTATAACCACGATTTCGCCAAGCTCAAACAGGCGTTCGTCGAATTCACTCAGCGTCTGCCGTTTTATGGCGTGGCTGTGCTGTGCCTGGATGACCCGCATGTGCGCGAAATTATGCCCATGATTTCCAAGCCGATTCTGACTTATGGCTTTCATGAAGACGCTGACATTCGCGCCATCGATGCCAAGGCGGTTGAAGGCAAGATGGAATTCACCGCGATTCAGGACGGCTACGCACCGATGCAAGTCAGTCTGAATCAACCCGGCATGCACAACGTGCAAAACGCTTGCGCTGCGATTGCGATTGCGCGCGAGCTGGATGTGGCCGATGTGGATACGCAAAAGGCATTGACGGAATTTAACGGCGTCGGTCGTCGTTTTACTCGCTATGGCGACGTGCCGCTGCGGGACGCAGCCGGCAATGCAGTGGGTTCCTTCACCTTGGTGGACGACTATGGCCATCATCCGGTCGAAACCGCCGCCACCATTGCTGCGGCGCGCGGCGCTTATCCGGGGCGCCGGCTGGTGCTGGCGTTTCAGCCGCATCGTTATACCCGTACGCGCGATTTGTTTGAAGATTTCGTCAAGGTTCTGTCCACCACCGATGTCTTGGTGCTGGGCGAAGTCTATGCCGCTGGCGAACACCCGATCGTCGCCGCCGATGGTCGCGCGCTGGCGCATGCGCTGCGCGTAGTTGGCAAGGTCGAGCCGGTATTTGTGGAAGATATCGCCGACATGCCGGCCACCATTCTCAATGTAGTGCGTGACGGCGACGTCGTCATGACCATGGGCGCCGGCTCGATCAGCGGCGTACCCGGCAAACTGACGGCGCAGGGGGCATGATGGCAAACGATCAATCCATGCAAATGGGCAAAGTCGGCGTGCTGTTCGGCGGTCGTTCCGCTGAACGCGAAGTGTCGCTGATGTCTGGTACCGGCGTGCTGCAGGCCTTGCGCAGCAAGGGTGTAGATGCCCATGCTTTTGACCCGGCTGAACGCACTCTGGCGGAACTGGCTGCCGAGCGTTTTGACCGTGTCTTTATTGCCTTGCACGGTCGCTATGGTGAAGACGGCACTTTGCAGGGAGCGCTGGAACAATTAGGCATTCCTTATACCGGCCCCGGCGTGATGGCGTCGGCGATTGCCATGGACAAGATCATGACCAAGCGCATTTGGTTGGGGCATGCCTTGCCGACGCCGCGCTTTGTGGTGCTGGAGCGCGATACGCCGCGTGAAGACTTGCGCCAGGTACCCGATGTACTGGGTTTGCCGCTCATGCTCAAGGCGCCGCATGAAGGTTCCACCATCGGTATCGCTAAAGTGACGGGTTACTCCGACATGCAGGACGGCTTCACGCTGTGCGCCAAATATGACGCCACCGTACTGGCCGAGGAATTCATACGCGGGCGCGAGCTGACGGTGCCGGTGCTGGGCCAGGGACGCACGGCGCAGGCCCTGCCGGTGATCGAAATTTGCGCGCCCGATGGCAACTACGACTACCAGCACAAGTACTTCGGCGATGAAACCAAATATCTGTGCCCGGCGCCGTTGGATGCGGCCTTGACGCAGCGCGTGCAGGAGCTGGCGGTGCAAGCCTTCAACGCACTGGGTTGCCGTGGCTGGGCGCGGGTCGACTTCATGTTGCGCGCCGCCGACAACGAACCCTTCCTGCTCGAGATCAACACCTCGCCCGGCATGACCGGTCACTCCTTGGTGCCGATGTCGGCCAAGCAGGCGGGCTTGAGTTATGAAGAGCTGTGCTGCCAGATTTTGCAATCGGCGGCGCTGGATTTACAGCCTTCAGCAGATTGGAAGCCGCAATTGGCGGCAGATGTGAACGACGTAACAGATCACGGATAGAGGGCGACCATGTGGCAGGACGTCAAAATGTTGAATGCAGTCTCCAATGCCTTGCTGGCATTGGTGCTGTTCGCATTGCTGACGTCTGGCGTCTGGTGGTTGACGCAGCGGCCGATGTTTACGCTCAAGACCGTACGCGTCGAAGGAGAAGCACAGACGCCGCTGCGGCGCGTCAATGCGTTGACGATTCGGGCCAGCGCCTTGCCACGCATCAAGGGCAATTTTTTTACTGCCGATCTTGATGCGGTGCGCTCGGCGTTTGAATCGGTGCCGTGGGTGCGCAAGGCGATGGTCCGGCGCGAATGGCCCAACAAGTTGATCGTGTCGATTGAAGAGCATCGTGCTCTGGGCACTTGGGGTCAGGATGGGCGGTTGCTGTCGGTCAAGGGCGATGTGTTTACCGCCAATCTGGCAGAAGCCGAGGACGACGGCGCGTTGCTGGTATTTGACGGGCCGGAGGGTAGTGAGAAAGAAGTGGCGATGCGCTTTGATCAGTTTCGTAATTGGTTTGCGCCGATCAAGTTGCAGCCGCAGGAAGTGGATTTGTCCAATCGCTATGCCTGGACGGTCAAGTTGGACAACGGCATGACGGTACAGCTGGGCCGGGCCGACAGCGACGCTACATTGCAGGAGCGCATCAGCCGATTGATATCGGTTTATCCGCAGTTGCTGGGGCGCCTGAAGGGCAAGATTGAAGATGTCGATATGCGCTATCCGAATGGCCTTGCATTGAAGGCGGACGGTCTGGTACTGGCTGCATTGAACGGAAAGAAAAAATAAGCGGAACGATATGACAAAAGATGCAAAAAATTTGATCGTCGGCCTCGACATCGGCACCTCCAAGGTGGTGGCGGTGGTCGCCGAGGTCTTGCCGGACGGTCGCCATGAGGTGATCGGGCTGGGTCAGTCCGAATCCAAAGGACTCAAAAAAGGCGTAGTGGTCAACATCGAAGCCACTGTCGAGTCCATCCAGCGGGCGCTGGAAGAGGCGGAGTTGATGGCTGATTGCAAGATCCGCAATGTCTACACCGGCATCGCTGGTAGTCACATCCGCAGCTTCAATTCGAGCGGCATGGTGGCCATCAAGGATAAGGAAGTCAGCGCTGCCGATGTATCGCGCGTGATCGAAACGGCCAAGGCGGTCAACATCCCGACCGACCAGCAATTGCTGCATACGGTGCCGCAGGAGTTCATCGTCGACAATCAGGAAGACGTGCGCGAACCGATCGGCATGAGCGGGATCCGTCTCGAGGTCAAGGTACACATTGTCACCGGTGCCGTGTCGGCCGTGCAAAACATTGTCAAGTGCGTGCGTCGCTGCGGCCTGGAAGTATCGGATCTGATTCTGCAACCGATGGCGTCGGCTGATTCGGTACTCACGCCTGACGAGCGCGAGTTGGGCGTGGTGCTGGTCGACATCGGTGGCGGCACGACCGACGTGGCCGTGTTTACGGAAGGGGCGATTCGTCATACCGCCGTCATCCCGATTGCCGGTGACCAGATCACCAACGATATCGCCATGGCCTTGCGTACGCCAACGCTGGAAGCTGAGGAAATCAAATTGCGCTACGGCGTGGCCAAGCAGATTCTGGCGGATCCGAGCGAGACCCTGGAAGTGCCTGGGCTGGGCGATCGCAACCCACGTACCTTGTCACGTCAGGCGCTGGCGGCGGTCATTGAGCCACGCGTGGAAGAGTTGTTTGCACTGGTGCATCAGGTGGTGCGTGAGTCGGGCTATGAGGAGGTGCTGTCGTCGGGCATCGTACTCACAGGCGGCTCCGCCATGATGCCTGGGATGATTGAGCTGGCAGAGGACATATTCCTCAAGCCGGCCCGCCTGGGGACGCCGGAATATAGCGGTCAGTTGGCTGATGTGGTGCGCAGCCCACGCTATTCGACGGTATTGGGCTTGTTGTTGGAAGCGAAAAAGCAGTATCTGCGCGGCTACATCGTGACTCGTCAAGAAGGCTCGGTAAAGGCAATTTGGCAGCGTATGAAGGAATGGTTTTTAGGTAATTTTTAAACAGTTGCATGATTTATTTTTAAGGAAATTGGGCAAATTGCATTAGTAACGCGCAGTTCTCAGTTGCTAGTCGTCACATCGCGTGATGCCTATCAACTGCAAACTGCACATCATCAATTTAAGGAGTCATCATGGAAATAGATATGCTCGACAATGCCACCCTAGGCACGATCATCAAGGTCGTGGGCGTTGGTGGCGCAGGCGGCAACGCGGTGCAGCACATGATCAACAAAGGCGTGTCCGGCGTTGAATTCATTGCGGCCAACACCGACGCCCAAGCCTTGAAACAGTCCAAAGCGGACAATGTCATCCAAATTGGTGAAACTGGACTGGGCGCCGGCATGCAGCCGGAAGTTGGTCGTCGTCTGGCCGAAGAAACCCGTTCACGTATCGAAGATGCGCTGCGCGGTGCGCATATGGTGTTCATTGCCGCAGGCATGGGCGGCGGCACTGGCACTGGCGCCGCACCAGTGGTCGCGCAAATCGCCAAGGAACTGGGCGCGCTGACCGTGGCAGTGGTTTCCAAGCCATTTTCCTACGAAGGTCAGAAGTGCATGGACATCGCCGACCAGGGTCTGGAAGAACTGGGACAGCACGTCGATTCACTGATCATCATCCTCAACGAAAAGCTCGAAGAGATTTACGAAGATGACAGCATGATCGAATGGCTGGGCCATGCCGATGACGTGCTCAACAACGCCGTCGCCGGGATTGCCGAAATCATCAATGTGCCAGGCCACATCAACGTCGACTTCAATGACGTCAAGACCATCATGGGCGAGCAAGGTAAGGCCATGATGGGTACCGCCACCGCTTCCGGCGTTGATCGCGCCCGCGTGGCAGCCGAGCAGGCCGTGGCTTCGCCACTGCTCGACGGTATCGATCTGTCCGGCGCACGTGGCGTGTTGGTCAACGTTACTGCCAGCCGCAATCTCAAGGGCAAGGAAATCAAGGAAGTCATGGCCACCGTGCGTGCTTTCGCGGCAGCCGACGCTTCGATTGCACAAGGTATTGCCTACGATGACAGCATGGGCGACGACATTCGTGTGACCGTGGTCGCAACCGGCCTGGGCCGTGCACGTAAGTCGGTGCAACTGGTACAGACCCCGATGTTGCGTACTGGTACGCACAATGAACCAATGATGGCTGGCACTGGCATGCTCAATGGCGCCAGCGCCGGCGCTCAGAGCGGTGCCGGATTTGGTGGTATGAAGGCGCCGGCAGTTTGGCGCCGCGAGTCGGCTTCCGACACTGTGCGTGCACTGGAAAAGAACGGCATGGAAACATACGACATTCCGGCTTTCCTGCGCAAACAAGCTGACTAATCACAGCTGATGTAATTAACAGGCATACTACCGCCTGCGCGCCGCGCCTTTGTGCGCGGCGTTTTTTTGCCCTGAACATTGCAATAATTTACTTGAAAGAAGGAAATCATCATGTCCATCAAAATTGGCGATCGTCTGCCAGAAGGCGCCTTGGCTGAATTCATCGAGACCGAAACCGAGGGCTGTGCGCTTGGTCCTAATACGTTTAAGGTTTCCGACTTGGTCAAGGGCAAGAAAATTGCCGTGTTTGCGGTTCCTGGCGCATTTACCCCGACCTGCTCGGCTAAACATCTGCCGGGCTATATCCAGCACGCCGCAGATTTCAAGGCGCGTGGTGTTGATGAAATCTGGGCCGTTTCGGTCAACGACGCGTTTGTCATGGGCGCTTGGGGCCGCGATCAGAAAGCCACCGGCGTGGTGCGCCTGTTGGCCGATGGTAGCGCCAAGTTTACCAAGGCGGTTGGATTGGACGCTGACTTTAGTGAAAAAGGCATGGGCATTCGTTCGCAACGTTACTCGATGCTGGTCGAAGACGGCGTGGTAACACAACTCAACGTGGAAGCCGCAGGCAAGTTCGAAGTGTCTAACGCAGAAACGCTGCTGGCCCAATTGGGCTAAGCCGTAACCCGGCAAGCCGATCAACTCGCGTGACATACTGCGCGGATGCTCTGTAGCGAGCGTCCGCGCTTTTTATTTGCCATCTTGCATCACGGACATTTTTGCAACAGTGAGCGCCAAGCAGGCAGCAGCTGGCATGGCATCTTGGCTATAATGACGTGATGTTAAAACAGCGCACCATTAAAAAACTTGTCAGCACCATCGGCGTCGGCTTGCATTCCGGTACCAAAGTTGAGTTGACCCTGCGTCCGGCGCCAGTCGATGCCGGCATCGTGTTCCGGCGCGTTGATCTTGACCCTGTAGTCGAGTTTCCGGCGACGGCGACTGGCGTGGGCGACACCCGCATGGCTTCGGTGCTGTCCAAGGACGGTGCCCGCGTCTCTACGGTAGAGCATCTGCTATCGGCTTGTGCTGGACTGGGTGTGGATAATCTTGTCATTGACCTGACCGCCGAAGAAATCCCCATCATGGATGGTTCGGCTTCGTCTTTCGTCTTCTTGCTGCAGCAAGCAGGTTTGCAAGAGCAAAATGCCGCCAAGAAATTTATTCGCGTGCTTAAAACCGTTGAGGTGCGCGAAGGCGAAGGCGCCAAGGAAAAATGGGCGCGTCTGGAGCCGTATAACGGCTTCAAGCTCAAGTTTTTCATCGAATTCAATCATCCTGCGGTTGACGGGACCGGACAGATTGCCGAGGTGGATTTCGGTTTCGAGTCCTACGTCAAGGAAATTGCCCGCGCCCGCACATTTGGTTTCATGCAGGATGTAGAGACCTTGCGCGGTATGGGGCTGGCGCGCGGCGGTTCGTTTGAAAACGCCATCGTCATGGACGAATATCGCATTCTCAATGCGGATGGCTTGCGTTACGACAACGAGTTTGTCCGTCATAAGATTCTCGATGCCATCGGCGATCTCTACCTGATCGGACATCCCTTGCTGGCCGGATATGATGCCCACAAATCGGGGCATGGCCTCAACAATCAATTATTGCGCGCCTTGCTTGAGCGTCCGGACGCCTATGAAATTGTCTCTTTCGATACCCTGGAAACGGCGCCGAAAACTTACGTCATGCAGGCTGAGCAGGAATGGGCGATGAATTAAACAGGCCTCAATAGAAGATTAGACTGCTGTTTTCTCGAATGCTAAAAACCGCCGCATCAACGATGCAGGCGGTTTTTTTGTATGAAATCAGAGTCGCATGAGGCTTGATTTTTTTTGTCTAATCTTGCTTACCCGTCGCCCAGATTACGGCGTACCATGTTCGCCAAGGCAGTTTTAAGGGTTTGGTTGCGGGGAGAATCTTCGAGTGCATCGTTGAGCTCGGCGAAAGCTGAAACCGCGAGCTTAGGTAGGCTGAGTTGTCGCCGCACGACTGGCACGACGTAATTCTTGCCAACTTGCACTTTGATGCGGATTGCATTAACCTGCCATCCATCTTTTAATAGACGGTCTTGCAATTTCGGCAACTGTTGTTTGAGCTTGGTGGCAAGTGCAGCATTGGGGGTACTCAAGACCAACTGCCCAGCCTCGAAATTCATGACATCGCAAGAATTAAAAATAGCCGGCAGGATCGCGGCGCAATTTTTTTGCAGCGCGGCCATGCGGGTAATTGCAGGCATGAATGCTGCCATCGCATTATCGGAGCGCAAAAAATCTGTAGCGTCCTTGGGCTTGCGCATGAGTTGCGCAGCCGAAGGGCCTCGGCGATAGGGGGTAAATGTGGGGGCATACTTCATCTTTAAACCTTATCACATCTCATCCTTTGCGGATGGGAGACACAGGAGTAAAGATGCAAATTATTCTGTTGCACCCACGCCTTACCCGCGCCCGCTCCGTCACTCTTAGCTCCAGACACGTGTTGGCGCTGCTGCTGTTCTTGATTACGAGTATTGTGGCTTGCTCTGCCTTACTGTCTTTTCTGATCTTGCGTAATGCGGCAGATGGCGTGAGCTCGCCGATGTTGCACAAGCTGTTGGTGGCGATGACCCGGCAGGAAGACGATCGCAAGGATAAATACCTCAAGGAAAACCTCGCCGTGATGGCGGTCAAGCTGGGCGAAATGCAAGCGCAACTGATGCGCCTGGATGCACTCGGTGAGCGTGTACAGGGCTTGGCCGGGGTACGTCCGGAGGAGTTTAATTTCAAAGAAAAGCCGGGTCGCGGCGGTATGGAGACCTCGGATATCGGTGGTCCCGGGCGTGACTTCAGTATCAGCGAATTACAAAAAATGCTTGATGCACTTTCACTCGATGTCGGACATCGTAGCGACTACATGAATGCGGTCGAATCGACGCTGATGAGCGATAAGATCAAATCGCGCCTGTTGCCTACCAATCCGCCGGTCAACGTCGCTTACAACTCATCGAGCTTCGGCTGGCGTATCGATCCCTTTACCGGCCACAATGCGTTTCATGAAGGCCTGGATTTCCCGGCACCGATTGGCACGCCGATTGTCGCTGCCGCTGCCGGGGTAGTGATCGCCGCTGAATATCATTATCAATTCGGAAATATGTTGGAAATTGATCATGGCAACGATCTCATCACGCGTTATGCGCATGCTTCTCAGTTGTACGTGAAGGTGGGCGACATCGTCAAACGCGGCCAGCATGTCGCTGATATTGGCACTACCGGTCGTTCTACCGGGCCTCATCTGCATTTTGAGGTGCGTATTCGGGGTATTGCTCAGGATCCGCGCAAGTTCCTGGCGCTGGGCGGCAATGCACCCAGGGCAGCGCCGGTGTTTGTGGCTGGACATTGATTGTGATGACGATCTTGAATCTTTTCACGCTGGCCTGATCTATTGGCGGTATGCCGACAGCAAGCTCACTGTCGGGGACGTTATCAGCGCTGGCGCGAACACTGCCGAGGCTGGCTAGCGTGCTAAAATCCAAGGTTTATTAGCTTCACTCTGCCTCATTGCGGTTCCGCGCGTGCAAATATGGCCGCGCAGAGTCATTTTTTCGGCGCTTTTTTAGAATCCAAGCATGTCATTACTGACCCAGATTTTCGGTAGCCGCAATCAGCGACTGCTCAAACAATATCAAAAAATTGTCCGTCAAATCAATGCGCTCGAGCCAGATATCGAGAAGCTGTCGGATGTCGAGCTGCAAGCCAAGACGCCGGAATTCAAGCAACGCATTGCCAGCGGCGGCAAACTCGACGATATTTTGCCGGAAGCCTTTGCGGTTTGCCGGGAGGCCAGCAAGCGCGTACTCAAGATGCGCCACTTCGATGTCCAGCTGATTGGTGGTATGGCATTGCATTTCGGCAAGATTGCGGAAATGCGCACCGGCGAGGGCAAGACGCTCATGGCGACGCTGCCGGCCTATCTCAATGCGCTGTCGGGCAAGGGCGTGCACGTGGTGACGGTCAATGATTACCTGGCTCAACGCGATGCCGAGTGGATGGCGCGCCTGTATACCTGGCTGGGTCTGACCACTGGCGTGAATCTGTCGCAGATGGAGCACGACCTCAAGCAGGGCGCCTATGCTGCCGACATTACTTACGGCACCAACAACGAATTTGGCTTCGACTACCTGCGCGATAACATGGTCTTCGACAGCGATGATCGTGTTCAACGCGGCCTCAATTTCGCCATTGTCGATGAAGTTGACTCGATCCTCATCGATGAGGCGCGTACGCCGCTGATCATCTCCGGTCAGGCCGAGAACCACACTGACCTGTATCACAAAATCAATGAAGTCCCATTGCTGCTGACCCTGCAGATCGGCGAGGAAACCCCGGACGGCAAAGGCAAGGTTGAAGTTCCGGGCGATTACACCAAGGACGAGAAGGGCCATCAGGTCTTGTTGACCGAGGCCGGCCATGAAAAGGCCGAACAAATCCTCACCAACATGGGCTTGCTGCCGGAAGGTGCATCGCTCTACGATGCCGCCAACATTTCCCTGGTGCATCATCTGTACGCTGCCTTGCGCGCGCACACGCTGTATTACAAGGATCAGCAATACGTGGTGCAAAACGGCGAAGTGGTGATCGTCGATGAATTTACCGGCCGTCTGATGACCGGTCGACGCTGGTCCGACGGCTTGCACCAAGCGGTCGAAGCCAAGGAGAAGGTCAAGATTCAGAACGAGAATCAGACGCTGGCCTCGATCACTTTCCAGAACTACTTCCGTATGTACGGCAAATTGTCTGGCATGACCGGTACTGCCGACACCGAAGCCTATGAATTCCAGGAAATCTACAGCCTGGAAACCGTGGTCATCCCGCCTAATCGCCCGAGTGCCCGTAAGGATCGTCAGGACCAGGTGTACAAGTCGTCGCAAGAGAAATACATGGCGATGGTCAAGGACATCCAGGACTGTTACGAACGCGGCCAGCCGGTTCTGGTCGGCACCACCTCGATCGAAAATTCCGAGTTGTTGTCTGGCATCCTGAACCAGGCCAAACTGCCGCACAATGTGCTCAACGCCAAGCAACATGCGCGCGAAGCCGAAATCATTGCGCAGGCCGGTCGTCCCAAGATGATTACCATCGCCACCAACATGGCCGGTCGCGGTACCGACATCGTGCTGGGCGGCAATGTCGAGAAGCAAATTCAGATCATTGAAGCCGATGCCGCACTCAGTGACGCCGACAAAGAGGCGCAAGCCAACAAGCTGCGCGACGAGTGGCAATCGCTGCATGACCACGTGGTCGGCGCCGGCGGTTTGCACATTATCGGTACCGAGCGCCACGAATCGCGGCGCGTCGACAACCAGTTGCGCGGCCGTTCCGGTCGCCAAGGCGATCCCGGTTCTTCGCGTTTCTATCTGTCGCTGGACGACGCCTTGCTACGCATTTTTGCGGGTGACCGCGTGCGCGCCATCATGGACCGGCTGAAGATGCCGGAAGGCGAACCGATTGAAGCCGGTATCGTCACACGTTCGATCGAATCAGCGCAGCGCAAGGTGGAAGCGCGCAACTTCGATATCCGCAAGCAATTGCTGGAATACGACGATGTCGCCAATGACCAGCGCAAGGTGATTTACCAGCAGCGTAATGAATTGCTGGAGTCGGCCGAAATGGAGGAAATGATTACCTCGCTGCGCGAGGGCGTCTTTACCGAGTTGTTCCATACGCATGTGCCACCCGAGTCGCTTGAAGAGCAATGGGATATTCCTGCGCTGGAAGCCGCGCTCTCGGGCGAATGGCAACTGGCGCTGCCGCTGGCGCAGACGCTTGAAGCTGAACCTGACCTGGGCGTCGAAGAATTATTGACGCGCGTATTGGCAGTGGCCGAAGCGACTTATCACACCAAGGTTGCTGTCGTCGGCAAGGAATCGTTCAGTGGTTTCGAACGTAGCGTCATGCTGCAAAGCATCGACAGCCACTGGCGCGAACATCTGGCGGCCTTGGATCACCTGCGTCAAGGTATCCATCTACGCGGTTACGCACAGAAGAACCCTAAGCAGGAATACAAGCGTGAGGCGTTTGAATTGTTTGCTCAGATGCTCGATTTGATCAAGAACGAAGTGATCAAGATTGTGATGACCGTGCGTATCGAAAGCCGTGAGGCAATCGAGGAGGCGGAAGAAAACATGGCGCAGTCGCATGTGGAAAACGTGCACTTCCAGCACGCCGACTTCGACGCCAATGCGGCGCCGGAACAGTTGCTGGCGCCGACTGCGTTGGCCGATAGTGATAGCAGCCCGGCGCAGCCGCAGGTCAATGGACTGCCCAAGGTTGGCCGTAATGATCCATGCCCATGTGGCAGCGGCAAGAAGTACAAGCAATGTCACGGCAAGCTGGCTTGAGTTAAGGTCAGGCTCAGGTTCCGTGGAAAGCCGCGCTCAAGTAAGTTGAGCGCGGCTTTTTCATTTTTGGTAGCCGCAATCAATAGGTGCAATGATGATGCAAATGCAACGATGGTCGCGCATGACGCCGCCAATACTAGTGTTGTCCCTGTTGGCCGCCTGCGCCAGCAATCCTAGCAGTCAGGAGCCAGCGTTATCGCGTCGTCCAGATGCGCCACACCGCGCCGCTTTGTTGGCGGCTGCTGAAAATGAATGGCATTTTTTCGGCGGTCAGCAAATTGACATGCGCCATGAACCGCTGAGTGCACCGCGCCTGGGTCTGCTGGAGGATGAAGGTGAGGCGGTGCAGCGTGTCGGGCTGTACTGGCAGTCGGTCGGCAGGAATTACACCGGCGCTGACAGCGAGCAACCGTGGTCGGCAGCGTTTATTTCTTATCTGATGCAAACGGCAGGCGTTGCAGCCGATGATTTTCTGCCCAATGAAGCCCATTTCAGCTATCTGAGCTTTCTCAAGCAGCGCCAGAATGAGCCGGATCCCTTATTCGTGTTGCGACCGGCGGCCAGCACCGCCGTAGTGCCAGGGGACCTCATCTGTACGGCGCGCGACAATAATATGATCGATACGATAGCCGAGATCCATCCTGGCGTGCCCGGCCATTGCGACCTGGTGTTCGAGGTCCATGCGCAACAGGGCTGGGCCGGCGTGATCGGCGGCAACGTCTATAACTCGGTATCGGAGTCATTGATCCCTCTAAGCCCGGCTGGCATGGTTACCCCCATTGAGCGGCGGCGCTGGTTCGTGGTGGTCAAGAACCTGATGCCATGAGGCGTCTCGAGGCTGATGCCAAAAACATATTCCTGTCATCCGATGCGGCTACAATAACGCTCTGACTTCCCTTCGTTTTTTACCTTACTCATCGCAGACTACACAATCATGGCTGTCAATTCTCCTATTCCTGTTTCCGCCGACCTCAAACCAGTTGCCGGCATTGAGCTGGGCTACGCCGAAGCCGGCGTACGCAAAGCCAATCGCAAGGATTTGCTGGTCATGAAACTGGCGCCCAGCGCCACCATCGCCGGCGTGTTTACGCTCAACCGTTTCTGTGCAGCACCGGTGCAGGTGTGCAAGACGCATCTGGCGCAAGTCAGCGCTGCTGCGCCGATTCGTGCATTGGTCATTAATACGGGTAATGCCAATGCCGGCACCGGTGAAGAAGGTCTGGCGCGCGCTAATGCGACCTGTGCTGAATTGGCGAGCTTGCTCGACTTGCAGCCGCAACAGATTCTGCCGTTTTCGACCGGCGTCATCCTGGAGCCGTTGCCGGTGGACCGCATCAAGGCCGGCTTGCCGAAAGCGATCGCCAATCTGCAGGCCGATAACTGGTTCAATGCCGCCGAAGCCATCATGACTACCGACACCCAGCCCAAGGCAGCGTCGCGCACGCTGACCATCGCCGGCAAGCAAGTCGTCATGACCGGCATCAGCAAAGGGGCCGGCATGATCAAGCCGAATATGGCGACCATGCTGGGTTTCCTGGCATTTGACGCGAAACTGCCGCAGGCGCTGCTCAATCAGTTGGTCAAGGATGCTGCGGATCAATCGTTCAATTGCATCACGATCGATGGCGATACCTCGACCAATGATTCTTTCATGTTGATCGCCACCGGCGCGGGTGCGCTGGAAATCACCAGTGCCGACAGCACTGAATACCGCGAGCTGGCGGCTGCCGTGACTGCCTTGTCGCAGCATCTGGCACATCAGATCATTCGTGACGGTGAAGGTGCGACCAAGTTCATCGAAGTGACGGTAGAAGACGGTAGCAGCGTGGAAGAGTGCCGCAAGATCGCTTATTCGATCGCGCATTCGCCGCTGGTCAAGACGGCTTTCTTTGCTTCGGACCCGAATCTGGGTCGCATCCTGGCAGCGATAGGCTATGCCGGCGTGGATGATCTGGATGTTTCCAAGCTCAATCTGTATCTGGACGATGTCTGGGTTGCCAAGAACGGCGGTCGTCATCCGGAATATCAGGAAGAGGACGGTCAGCGCGTCATGAAAAAGAGCGAGATCGTGGTGCGTGTGAAGCTTGGGCGCGGCGCGGCCAAGGCCTCGGTGTGGACTTGCGACCTCTCCCACGAGTATGTCACCATCAATGCCGACTACCGCTCCTGAATACGGTCATAAGCTACTGCGCGGGCCAATCTCGGGGCTTCTCGCTCCGACCTTGGCTCGCTCGCTACGCTTCTGACCATATTCAGAGGCCGGTTGAGCATCATTTGTTTTAACGAATTTTATTCATCTGTTGGCGCTTGGGTTTGCGTCACAATCTGATCTTTCGATCAACTTTGCCATTTTTCCATGACGCAATTAGACCAATTCCTGCTGCACGCTGAAGCCTTGCTGGCGCGTATCGAATCCATCCTGCCACCATCTGCGGCTGCAACCGACTGGGATCGGGGCGTGGCGTTTCGCTGGCGTCGTCGTCAGGGCAACGCTTCCGGTTATCTGCAGCCAGTCGGGCATATCTCACATATCGCCTTGTCCGACTTGCATCACATCGGCCCGCAAAAGGAGCAGATTGATCAGAATACCCGGCAATTCGTTGAGGGTCGCCCGGCTAATAATGTCTTGCTGACCGGCGCTCGCGGCACCGGTAAATCGTCGCTGATCAAGGCTTGTCTGAATCAATATGCCGATCGCGGCTTGCGTCTGATTGAGGTCGACAAGGATGATTTGCACGACTTGCCGGATATTGTCGATCTGGTATCGGCGCGACCGGAACGCTTCATCGTCTTTTGCGACGACTTATCGTTTGAAGAAGGTGAAAGCGGCTACAAGGCACTCAAGGTCGCACTCGATGGTAGCATCTCGGCGCAGTCGGACAATGTACTGATCTACGCTACCTCCAATCGGCGCCATCTGATGCCGGAACGCATGTCGGATAACACGACCTATCAGCATACCGAAGACGGCGATTTGCATCCCGGTGAAACGGTTGAGGAAAAAATTTCCTTGTCGGAACGTTTCGGTCTGTGGGTGACGTTTTATCCCTTCAAGCAGGACGATTATCTTGAGATCGTCGCACATTGGTTGCGTCATTTCGGTTGTGATGCCGCGCAAATTGAAGAAGCGCGCGGCGATGCTTTGCGCTGGGCGCTGCAACGCAGTTCGCGTTCCGGTCGAGTGGCATGGCAGTTCTCCAAGGACTACGCCGGAAAGTCGCAAGCCTGATGACGCTGACTGCTAAAACGCCTACCCCCATTGATGTTGCCGTCGGCATTTTGATGCAGCCTAACGGCGATGTGCTGCTCGGTCAGCGTCCAACGGGCAAGCCATATGCCGGATATTGGGAATTTCCAGGTGGTAAGGTTGAGTCTGGCGAGGCGATTCTGGATGCGCTCAAGCGCGAGTTTCTGGAGGAGCTCGGGATTGAGGTCATTTCAGCCGAGCCCTGGTGCGGTGTCGAGCATGTCTACCCGCATGCCCATGTGCGCTTGCATTTTTACATCAGCCGGGAATGGCGCGGCGAGCCGCAAAGCCTGGAAGGTCAGGCGTTTGCCTGGCAAGGCAGCGTCGATGTCGAACCGCTATTGCCGGCCACGATTCCCTTGATTGAATGGATAGAGCGTCTGCGTCTGCCGGGAGGCGCTTAGCTACCTTAGATCACTGTACGGACGTGCTGGAGGCATTGCCATCGTCCTGATCTTCCGGAAGATTGACGGCTGGAATCGTGTATTTTTCTTCGGCCCAGGCGCCAAGATCGATCTGCTTGCAACGTTCTGAGCAAAACGGGCGGAATTTGTTCTTTTCAGTCCACTCCACTTTGGTGCCGCAAGTCGGGCAGTCTACGATGGTTGCCATACTCAATTCTCTTCAAAAACTGCACAAGGCCAGCTCAAAGGGCACTTCGCCCTCGAACGGCTTGGGCTTCATGTCACCATCCTGTGAAGTGAAACGCACCCACAGCATGTACTTGTTAGCCGAAATTTCCGGAATGGCGCCTAACTCTTCATCCAGCACCAATCGTAGCATCTGATAAATTTTGCCCTGTAGCATTTGTTGGTAGCTGCCGCCATCGGCATTGATCTTGGCGGTATGACCAGACTCACGTAGCAGACGCATGACGATGGTGACTGCGTCGAACAAGGGCTCCATCGGTGCAAACCAGGCGGAAATGTCGATGAAACGTTGTTCGGCTGTGCGTTTCTGCCAAGCATAGTAAGACGGCAGGTCAAATTCGCAGGCACCGCCAGGAATGATGGTGCGACCACGAATGCTCATGAGCCACTCGTTGTCGCGAATGTTTTGCCCGGTCTTGCCTTGGGACGCCGCCAATGCGGTGCTGACGCGGTCAACTTCGCCGAGGACGGCATTGAGCATCTCGGGTTCGACATTGGGATTGGATTGATAGGCCAGCAAAACTTGCTTCTGGCGCTCTAGTTCTTGCAGCAGATCGGACTTGAGATCGGCACGGCCAGCCACTTCGAGCATTTCGAAAATGGTGGAGAGTGCGACATGATGTTGCAGCGGGCTTTCTTGATGCAGGAAGAACACGAATTTCTCGTGCAAATCCTCTAACCGCAACAGCGTGCGAATACGCTCGTTGAAAGGGTATTCGTAAACGATCAAAGCTGCGTCCCTTTATAGTTGAACCGGATTCGACAACGCGCTTTACTAATAGGTCTTCGAACATCAAAAAATATGCAGATGCTTAGAATGCGCGTCTAATTTATGTGATTCTGACCCATGCTGACAAAAATTACAAATGCCCAGCGTTATTTGTTTTCGGCGCAGGCTTTTGCCAGCGCCAAATAGCGTTCATGCAGAGCGTCGATTTGCCCTGTCAGTGCGCTGCTATCGAGGTTGTTTTCGATGATGTCATCGGCCGCAGACAGGCGCTGCGCGCGCGTGGCCTGCGCCGCCATGATCGCTTCTACTTGCGCGCGGAGCATGCCGTTGCGCTGTATGACGCGCGCGATCTGGACCTCTTCGGCGCAATCAACCACCAGCACGCGGGTGGTGCGTTCGGCCCATTGTTGCGACTCGACCAGCAGCGGCACGACGAAAATCAGATAAGGACCCTGCGCAACTGCCGCAGCATGCGCAGTCGCGCTGCGGATCAGCGGATGGAGGATCGCCTCCAGACGCTTGCGCTGTAGTGGGTCGGCGAACACATGGGCGCGCATGCGGGTGCGGTCCATGGCGCCGTCAGCGGTAATGAAGGCGGCGCCAAACGCGTTGCGAATGGCATCGATGGCGGCACCCTCAGGCGCCGTGAGCGCATGGGCAATGAGATCGGTATCGATGATGGACGCGCCACGTGCCTCGAACAGATTGGCCACGGTGGTCTTGCCGCTGCCGATGCCGCCGGTGAGGCCGATGGAAAATCGGCCATCGACGAGCTTTGTAGTGGAGATCGAAGAAGTCATGGAAATGCGATCGTCAATAAAGGCCAAATGTGAGCCTGGATAGCCATGTTGGCCCGTAAAGCAGCATCAGCAAGCCGGCCAGCGCGAGATAAGGACCGAACGGCAAGGCCTGATCTGCTCGATGCTTTTTCAGCAGTATCAGTGCGATGCCACCAATGGCGCCCAGAGCGGATGCCAGCAACAGGATCAGCGGCAGTGACTGCCAGCCGAGCCAGGCACCCAGCGCGGCCATGAGCTTGAAATCGCCGTAGCCCATACCTTCCTTGCCCGTGGCCAGGCGGAACAGCCAGTAAATCAGCCACAGCGAAAGATAGCCGAGCATAGCGCCGAGCACGGCCTCGTGCAAGGGCGCAAACAGGCCCCACAGATTGACCAGCAGTCCTAGCCAGAGTAGCGGCAGCGTCAGACTGTCAGGCAATAACTGTGTGCGCGCATCGATGACGCTGAGTGCGATTAAAAAATACACCAGCGCCAGCGCTGCCAGACCATGGGCACCAAGCCCGAACTGGCTGATTGTGACGGCCGACAAGACTGCACTGAGCAGTTCCACAGCAGGATAGCGCGCTGAAATGGGTGCCTTGCAATGCGCACAACGCCCGCGCAGCATGAGGTAACTGAGCACCGGAACATTATGGATAGCTGCTACCGGCGTGCCACAGGACGGGCATGCCGAGCGCGGCGTGAGCAGATTGTAGGGGTGCTGGTGCGGTAGCGCCTGGCGGGTTTCCTGCGCCAGGTAATTGTCGGCTTCGCGTTGCATCATCCGCGGCAAGCGATGGATGACGACATTGAGGAAGCTGCCAATTAACAGGCCAAACAAGCCGGCATAGACCATCGCCGTGCCATCATGGGGGGCGGCAAAATTCAGGTTAAGCGGCAATGACAGCATCAGATGACGGATCCCAGTTTGAAAATAGGCAGGTACATGGCAATCACCAACGCACCGATGACCACACCCAGTACCAGCATGATAATCGGTTCCAGCAAGGTCGACAGTGAGGCCACGGCCTCATTGACTTCTATTTCGTAAAAATCGGCCACTTTGTCGAGCATGGCGTCGAGCGCACCTGATTCTTCGCCAATTGCCGCCATTTGTCCGACCATGTCTGGAAACAGAGCGTGTTGTTCAATCGCGGCAGCCAGACTGACGCCGTTGCCGACCTGTTTGGCGATGATGCCGGTGGCCTCGGTGTAGGCAGCATTGCCGGCGGCGCCGCCGACAGCCTGCAAGGCTTCGACCAAAGGCACGCCGGCGCCGAACATGGTGGCCAGCGTACGAGCCCAACGCGCCACTGCTGCCTTGCGCGCAATCGCACCGAACAGGGGCAGGCGTAGTGATAGCCGCTCGGCGCGCGCACGCCAGACTGGCGAATGTCGCCATAGGTGGGTTGCCAGCAAGCCGGCGGCGACAGTCAGTGTCAGCAACAGCAGCCAGCAATCGGCCAGGAAGTCGGAGATGCCGATGACGACGAGCGTCGGCCACGGCAAGCTGGCACCGAAGCTGCTGAATACCTGTTTGAACGACGGCACGACCCAGATCATGATGATGGCGGTCACCAGTACCGCACAGCTGACGATGGCCAACGGGTAAATCAGCGCGGTGCGGATCTGACTTTGAATGCGTAGGGTTTTTTCCTGATGGCGCGCCAGGCTGGCCAGCAATTCGTCGAGCATCCCGGCCTGTTCGCCGGCGGCTACCAGGTGGCAATACAGCGCATTGAAGTAGCGCGGATGGCGCGCCAGCGCCTGGTGCAGACTGCTGCCGCTCTCGACATCGCGGTGCAGCTGTTCAATGAGTTGCGCCAGCGCCGCGTTGGTTTGGCTGCGGGCTACCACGCTGAACGCTTGCAGCAAGGGAATCCCGGCTTTGAGCATGGCCGCCAGTTGCCGCGTGAAGAGCGCGATGTCTTTGCTGCGCAAGGCCGGTGTGCGGCTGCGCGGGTTTTTGCGGATCGACATCACTTGTATGCCTTGCCGCCGTAGAGTGACACTCACGATGGTCATGCCGCTGGCACGCATTTCGCCGCGCAGCTGGCGGCCTTGGCGGTCTTTGCCTTGCCACTGATACAGCGTTGTTGCTGGTGGTCGTGGCAGCTTGCTCATGCGTCAGTACAGGCGATGATCTCTTCCAGGCTGACCAGACCTTCGCGCACTTTTTGCAGGCCCGCCTGACGCAAGGACAGTATGCCTTCGCGTTGCGCCTGGGCGGCGATGTCCTGGGTGCTGGCATGGGCCAGAATCAGACTTTCAATGGTCCTGCTGATTGGCATGACCTGATAGATGCCAACGCGGCCGCGATAACCGCAGCCACCACAGCGCTGACAACCGGTGGCGCCAAACGTTTGCCAATCAGCCGTTAGCGCATCGGCGCTGAAACCGGCTGCGCGCAAGGTGGCGTGGGTTGTATGTCGAACCTGTTTGCAGCTGCACAGACGACGTACCAGTCGTTGCGCCGTGATCATGATGATGGACGCTGCCAGATTGAAGGCAGGCACGCCCATGTTGAGCAGTCGGGTGAGCGTCGCCGGTGCATCGTTGGTATGCAGCGTCGAGAACACCAGGTGGCCGGTCTGGGCCGCCTTGACGGCAATGTCGGCCGTCTCCAGGTCGCGGATTTCACCGACCATGATGATGTCAGGATCCTGGCGCAGGAAGGCGCGCAAGGCGGTCGGGAAAATCAGACCGGCGCGTTCGTTGACATTGACCTGATTGATCCCGGTCAAGGGAATTTCCACGGGGTCTTCGATCGTCGAAATGTTGACGCCGGGTTGATTGAGCAAATGCAAGCAGCTGTACAGGGAAACCGTCTTGCCCGAACCGGTCGGGCCGGTCATCAGCACCATGCCATGTGGGCGCTGTATGGTTTGGCGCAACAGTGCTTCCTGAGCAGTATCGTAGCCAAGTGTGCCGAGTTCGAGTCTGGCCTGGTTGGCGTCGAGCACACGCAGGACAATTTTCTCGCCAAACAGCGTCGGCAAGGTCGAGACGCGGCATTCGATCACATGTTTTCTGGACAAGGTCAATTTCAAACGGCCATCTTGCGGCAGGCGTTTTTCGGCGATATCAAGCCTGGCTAGTACCTTGATGCGCGAAGCCAGTTGATCGCGCAGCGCCAGTGGCGGCTCGCAGATGTCACGCAATTGGCCGTCAATGCGAAAGCGCAGTCGGCTGCAATGCTCGAAAGGCTCGAGATGCAGGTCAGAAGCGCCGAACTGAATTGCGTCGAGCAGGATTTTTTGTAGAAAGCGCACTGCCGGCGCATCGTCGCCATCATTGCCGCTAGAGGAAGGGGGCATCAGATCACCGCCAGGTTGCTGCGTCTGTGTTTACACGTTGACGCATTTCTGTTCACAGAAATGACCCGCAGTACCTTGCCGGCAGGTCCAGAACAAACGATTCTGCTGGCCGGGCGCCCTGTTGTAAATCGTTAAATTTCGGTTTTTCCGCTCTTTTTTGTCTTGGCTGCAATCAGTTTGACGACTTTGATCGCCTGATTTTGTACCTGGACGATTTCGATGATGCAGTTATCGATTTTGACGCAGACGCTGGTGTCGGGAATATCGCGCAACCACTCCAGTAGCAAGCCGTTGAGCGTTTTGGGACCGTCCAGCGGCAGGTTCAGGCCCAGTCGCTTGTTGATGTCACGCAGTGTGGCCGAGCCTTCCAGCAGGCATTCGCCGTCCTCGTTCCAGCTAAAGCTGTCACCGCGTGCCGCGCCCGGGACCGAGGTGGTAAATTCGCCGATCATTTCTTCGATGATGTCTTCCAGCGTCACCAGGCCCTGTACTTCACCGTATTCATCGACGATGATGCCCAGGCGTTCATGGTTTTCCTGAAAATATTGCAGCTGCGTGAAGACATCGGTGTCTTGCGGAATGAAGTAGGGCGGGCTTAGCAAGGGGCGGATGGCGTCGCTGGAAATTTCTTCGTCTTGGCTAAACAGCGTCATCGCCTTGCGCATATGCAAGATCCCGATGATCTGATTGATTTCTCCCTCAAAGACCGGCAACTTGTTGTGGTAGCAGGTGGCCAGCTGATGACGGATCTCCTCGATAGGCACCGACAGGTTCAGCGCTTCGACTTGCGCGCGCGGGGTCATCACGTCTTCTACCGAGATTTTTTCCAGGTCAAACAGGTTGAGCAAGATACTTTTATGTTTCTGCGGGATGAAGTTGCCGCCTTCCAGCACAATGGAGCGCAGCTCTTCCGGCGACAGCCGCTGTTCGCGTGAATGACCGCTGGCCTTGATGTGCAGCACGCGCAGAATCGCCGAAACGAACAGATTGACGAACCAGATCAAGGGCTTGGACAAGGCCATCAGTGGCTTGAGGATAAAGCTGGTGAACAGCGAAATGCGTTCTGGATAGGTCGCGCCGATGATTTTGGGCACGATTTCAGCAAAAATGATCAACAGAGCGGCTACGCCGGCGGTCGCCAGCGTGATGATTTTTTCGTGGTTGCCAAACAGCGTGATAGCAAGTGCGGTGACCAAGGCCGTGGCCAAGGCGTTGAACAGGGTATTGGCGATCAGAATTAAAGACAGTAGCTTATCGGTGCGTTCCAATAGCCACAGGATGGTAATGGCGCGGCGATTGCCGTGTTTGGCCAGATGCCTGAGACGGTGCCGGTTGGCAGCCATCAGGGCGGTCTCGGTCATGGAAAAGAAGGCCGAGCAAAGAATCAGAACTGCTAGTGCAAGAATCTGCACCCATATGGGCACGGTATCCAAAGGGTCACCGTAAGTAAGTTGAAGGGGTGAAGCTTACGCAACTTGCGGCAGGGCTGGTTGCACCTGCCGTACTGTGCCTAAGTCTATGACTGTTCTCGGTTGGTCGGGGTGAGAGGATTCGAACCTCCGGCCTCTACGTCCCGAACGTAGCGCTCTACCGGGCTAAGCTACACCCCGACGACCGTTTTACTGCCAATAAATTAATGATTTCGGTCCACCGCGAAAGTCGATAATTTTAGCAAAGAATCTTTATAGATGCTATCCGGCAGCGATTGCACGGCATCGCTGGCCCGCTGCGCAGCTTTTTGTGCTTCCTGTCGAGTATAGTCAAGCGCGCCCGAACTCGTAATGGCAGCCAGGATCTGATCAAAATGCTGTTCGTCACCGTTCTCGATACAGCTGCGCACCAGCTCGCGTTGTTCAGGGCTGCCGTGTTCCATCAAGTAAATGAGTGGCAGGGTCGGTTTGCCTTCGCGCAGATCGTCGCCGACATTCTTGCCGATTTCGGCGGCGTTGCCGGAATAGTCCAGCACATCATCGATCAACTGGAAAGCGGTGCCTAGTGAGCGGCCATATTCCCCGGCGGCATCAATGTCGGCATCGCTGGCGCCAGCCACCAGTGCACCCAGTTGCGCCGCGGCTTCGAACAGCTTGGCGGTCTTGGAGCGGATCACGCGCAGGTAATCGGCTTCATTGACGTCGGGATTGTGCATGTTCAGCAATTGCAGGACTTCGCCTTCGGCAATCACGTTGGTGGCATCGGCGACGATTTGCATGACGCGGGCGTTGCCTACTTGCACCATCATCTGAAACGCGCGTGAATAAAGGAAGTCGCCCACCAACACCGAGGCCGCATTGCCGAACAAGGCGTTGGCAGTCTGCTTGCCGCGCCGCAACGATGATTCATCGACCACATCGTCATGCAACAGGGTGGCGGTATGAATGAATTCAATGACTGCCGCCAGCGTATGCTGGGCGTTGCCTTGATAGGCATAGGCATTGGCAATGAGCAATACCAGCACGGGCCGGATACGCTTGCCGCCAGCGCCGATGATGTATTCGGCAACTTGATTCACCAGCGGCACTTCCGAATAAAGTTGTTGGCGGATAACGGCATTGACCGCGCCCATGTCGGCAGCTATCGGATCAATGAAAGAGTTTGGCGAAGCGGATTGGAGAGCGGCGGACAAGGCTGAACCTGTGAAAAAATCAAGATTGGCGTGATTATACGATGACAATGCCAGTTACATGTGTCAGCTACGAGGGGGCGTGACGCCGCGACACTACCGTAAATCATGAACGTTGCCGGTCTGCCATTTTCTGAAGGGTGTTGCATTCAGATGTCAAGTACTTTTGACGAGAAGTCTAAGCCTATGTATAATTGGAGGTTTTCCCCATTCGAAAGCTGATTTTTGGCGTTTGGCAAGCGGGGAAAGAAAATTTTTTCATTCATTCGATGAGGTTTCACATGTACGCGGTCATAAAAACCGGCGGCAAACAATATAAAGTTGCCGCTGGTGAAAAACTTAAAGTAGAACAGATACCGGCAGACATTGGCTCCCAAATCACTTTGGATCAAGTGCTCGCAGTGGGCGCAGGCGATACCGTGAAATTCGGTGCGCCGTTGGTCGAGGGTGCAACGGTGCTAGTTACTGTTATAGCGCAAGGTCGCCATGATAAGGTCAAGATCTTCAAAATGCGTCGTCGTAAGCATTATCAGAAGCGTCAAGGCCATCGCCAGAACTACACTGAATTGCAAATTGTCTCGATCAACGCTTAATTAGCGTAGGTCAAACTTAGATCAGAAGGAGTCATATAAATGGCACACAAAAAAGGCGGCGGCACCACGCGCAACGGCCGTGATTCAGAGTCGAAACGACTTGGCGTCAAGGTCTACGGCGGTCAGGCTATCAATGCTGGCGGCATCATCATTCGCCAACGCGGCACCAAGGTGCATGCTGGTGAAAACGTCGGTATGGGCAAGGATCACACCTTGTTCGCACTGACTGAAGGCAAAGTACAGTTCGTCATCAAGGGTCTCACCAAGCGTCAGTTCGTCACTGTTGTTGCTGCTTAAGTTTTACTTAATCTGGGCACGGTAGTGGCAATAGGAGGTGCGAGCCTCCTGATTGCGAGCAGTATCAGATGCAAAAGATGTATTCAAAGGCTCTGCCTCCGGTAGAGCCTTTTTTAGTTTTAGTTGGTTAATTTTTTCAGATGGCGGTAAGCCGGACAGCCTTTCTCTCAAGGTGTGATGTCACCGGTTACCGTACTTGTAGCTTCAGGAATCTCTGCCTAAGCTACCCGTGTCCCGATCTTGCGGCCTTCATAGGTGCCGGCACCGTTCGGACATCGTCTCCGGCGACCGGTCTTGTCCATACTTCATGCCGCTTGCCAGGTTTAAGCAGAGCTTCTTACTTTTAGGTTAGCGGTACAAATCATGAAGTTTATCGACGAAGCAAAAATCGAACTCATCGCCGGCGACGGCGGTAACGGTGTCGCCAGTTTTTGCCGTGAGAAATTCCGTCCATTCGGCGGTCCCGATGGCGGTGACGGTGGCAAGGGCGGCAGCATCTGGGCAGTGGCCGACCGTAACGTCAACACCCTGATCGACTATCGTTATTCCAAGCTGCACAAGGCGCGCAATGGTGAAAACGGTCGCGGTGCAGATTGCTACGGCAAAGGCGCGGATGATATTTTCCTGCGCATGCCGGTCGGGACCCTGATTGTCGATCACAACACTGGCGAACATATCGCCGATCTGACCGAGCATGAGCAGGTCGTGTTGTTGGCCCAGGGAGGTGAAGGCGGCTGGGGTAATATCCACTTTAAAACCTCGACCAATCGCGCCCCGCGTCAAAAATCCGAGGGTAAAGAAGGTCAGCGTCGAGAATTGCGTCTGGAATTGAAGGTCCTGGCTGACGTCGGATTGCTGGGCATGCCCAATGCTGGCAAATCGACTTTCATCTCGGCCGTTTCCAATGCGCGCCCGAAAATCGCCGATTATCCCTTCACCACACTGCATCCTAATCTGGGCGTGGTCCGCGTGAGTCACGAGAAAAGCTTCGTGATTGCTGACATTCCAGGCTTGATCGAAGGTGCCGCCGACGGCGCCGGTCTGGGCGTGCAGTTCTTGCGCCATCTACAACGTACCGGTTTGCTACTGCACATTGTTGATCTGGCACCGTTTGACACCGTTGATCCGGTCAAGGAAGCCAAGGCGATCGTCAAAGAGTTGCAGAAGTATGATGACGCTCTCTTCGAGAAGCCGCGCTGGTTGGTGCTCAACAAGCTCGACGTTGTTCCGGAAGAGGAGCGCAAGAAGCGCGTCAAGGACTTCGTCAAGCGTTTCGGCTGGAAGGGCCCGGTGTTTGAAATCTCGGCGCTGACCCGTGAAGGCTGTGAAGATCTGATTACGGAAATTTACAAATATCTGGAAGCTAAGCGTCATCAGGAACATCGCGCCGAAGAAACCCAAATGACCGAAGAAGCGCGCGGTATTTCCTCGATCGATCCCGATGACCCACGCTTCAAAGTTATGGATTAATATCTTGCCTCGGTCGCCGTGCTTCGCCTCGTGATGAGGAAGTACGGCGTTTGCTGTTTCAGCTTTCACTTCCGGCACGACGCTTTGATCTCCGATAACAACATGCAATCCGTGATACAACAAGCCAAACGGCTGATCATCAAAGTTGGTTCATCGTTGGTGACCAATGACGGTAAGGGACTCGACACGGTCGCCATTGCCAAGTGGGCCGAGCAAATTGCACATTTGCGCGGACTGGGCAAAGAGGTCGTGTTGGTCAGTTCGGGAGCGATTGCAGAAGGTATGCAGCGCCTGGGGTTTGATCGGCGTCCAAGCGGAGTGCATGAATTGCAGGCGTGTGCTGCGGTGGGGCAAATGGGGCTGGCGCAGATTTACGAAAGTAGCTTCCGCGCTTATCAGTTGGGTACGGCGCAAGTGCTGCTCACCCATGCCGATCTGGCCGACCGTGAGCGCTATCTCAATGCGCGTTCGACTTTGTTTGCGCTACTGCGTTTTGGCGTGGTACCGGTCATTAATGAAAACGACACGGTGGTCACCGACGAGATCAAATTCGGTGACAACGATACCTTGGGCGCTCTGGTGGCCAATCTGATCGAAGCCGATGCGTTGATCATTCTGACTGATCAGCGTGGTTTATATACCGCTGATCCACGCCGTGATTCGAACGCGCAATTTGTACACGAGGCCAAGGCCGGCGACCTGTCGCTGGAGGCCATGGCTGGCGGTGCGGGCAGCGGCATTGGCCGCGGCGGCATGCTGACCAAGATCCTGGCGGCTAAGCGCGCTGCCACTTCCGGTGCGCATACCGTGATTGCCTGGGGACGCGAAGAGCACGTCCTGAGCCGGTTGGCTGCCGGCGAAGCGATTGGTACCCAGTTGATCGCGCAAACGCCGCAGTTGACAGCGCGCAAGCAATGGATGGCGGATCATTTGCAGACGGCTGGTCGCGTCATGCTGGACGCCGGCGCGGTGCAAAAACTGACGGCGGAGGGCAAATCCTTGCTGCCTATTGGTGTCACGGAAGTCACTGGCGAGTTTGGCCGTGGCGATGTCATTACCTGTGTCGACACTGGTGGACGTGCCATTGCGCGCGGCATCAGCAACTATTCCAGCTCCGATGCGCGCCGTATCATGCGCCATCCCTCAAGTGAAATTCAAGCGATTCTTGGTTTTGTCGAACAATCCGAATTGATCCATCGTGACAATCTGGTGCTGCTTTGACATCAATCAGATGATAAAAAAAGCAAAGGCGCAATCAATTGCGCCTTTTTGACGTTTAGTGGTCGTTGGCCAAATCGATCGGATGTTTAGTTTGCAAGCGCCGGGTGATCTTGCTGAGATTGCCATCGAGCATTCCCCCCTGGCAAAAATATTGTTTGTACAGGGCAGCGGTCTGACGATTTGAGCCAAAATCGACAATGCGTTTCCAAGCGATCTGACGCGAACGCGACCAACTGCCGTCGGGACGGCCGAAGGCATACACCTTCACCTCAAAGGTCTCGCAGCGTAGTCCTTCATAGCTGATATTGGTCGCGCCGCCACTGGTTTTGGTGATCATCGTGTAGCGCACGACATTGTCGCTGCCGATGCTGAGCGATTTGAGATCGATGTAAGAGGTCGATGTGCTCACTGGGCTGACGTAAAAATCCACCAGATCGGCGGTTTCCGGTGCGGCAGGCAATTGCAGGGCGACTTCTTGCCATGCCTTTTCCTGCTCGTCGGGATCGTCCTCCATATTGTTCAACTGTTGCGCAAAACTGATCGAAGCCGAGCACAGCAGTACGCCGGCAGCAAGTGTGCGCGCCAGGCGCGGGGAAAAACGAAGACCGGGGAAGCTATTCCAGAAACGTCGGTGCATGAATGTCTACTTTGTGATGGACTGGTTGGGGAGGTCGACGGGGGCGGCGAGATCGCAGCTCTCGGTCGCGTTGGTGCAGATATCGACATCAGTATGCACTTGTTGCGGCCGTTCGCTGCCGTCAAGGCGTCGCTGTGCCGCTGGCGCACGCATCAGGAAGCGTGATAACTCCTTGAGTGCCTGCTGGTAAACGTCGCGCTTGAATTCAATGACGACGTCCAGCGGCACCCAATAGTCGTGCCAACGCCAGGCATCGAACTCCGGATGGGAGGTCAAACGCAGATTGACATCGCAATCGCGACCGATCATGCGCAGCAAGAACCAGATCTGCTTCTGGCCGCGATAATGCCCGCGGATTTCCCGCTTGATAAAATGATCTGGCACCTCATAGCGCAGCCAGTCGCGTGTGCGACCGATGATTTTTACATGTTCCGCGCGCAGGCCGATTTCTTCTTCCAGCTCGCGAAACATGGCCTGCTCAGGTGTCTCGCCGTGCTTGATTCCGCCTTGCGGAAACTGCCACGAATGCTCCCTGACCCGCTTGCCCCACCACACCTCATTGTGGGCATTGAGCAGGATGATGCCGACGTTCGGGCGAAAGCCTTCTCGATCCAGCATGTTGTACCTCAAAACTTTCTGCGGCAGGGCTTCCTCTTTGCCCAATCCGGTCTGCGCTGACAGTCGTTAAATCATGGTCAGCACGCACCTGCATGGGGTGCATCAAATGTCCGTCCATCGCCCTGCGATATTCGCGAAACAGTGATCAATTGTGCAAAGAGTGGGCGCATCAGCCAGCTAATCCTTTAAAATTAGGTTGATTATAACCCTCCTCTTTTAAAAAGAACTCATCGTCATGCGCGCCTCCCGATTTTTTATTTCCACCTTGAAAGAAGCTCCTTCCGATGCCGAAATCGTCAGTCATAAACTGATGATGCGCGCCGGGATGATCAAGCGGCTCGGTTCAGGCATTTACACCTATATGCCGATGGGTTTGCGCGTCATCCGCAAGGTTGAAGCCATTGTGCGAGAGGAAATGAATCGCTCCGGCGCCATTGAGTTGCTCATGCCGGTGGTGCAGCCAGCCGAGCTGTGGCAGGAGACTGGGCGCTGGGACAAGATGGGGCCGGAGCTGATGCGGGTCAAGGACCGGCATGGCCGCGACTTTGCGATCCAGCCGACCTCGGAAGAAGTGGTCACCGACGTGGCGCGCACGGAGTTGCGTAGCTACAAACAATTGCCGGTCAATTTTTATCATATTCAGACTAAATTCCGCGACGAGCGCCGTCCGCGTTTTGGCCTGATGCGCGGCCGCGAATTCACCATGAAGGACGCTTATTCTTTTGACCGGGATATCGACGGACTGAAGAAATCTTACCAAATCATGTACGACGCCTATGTCCGCATCTTCAATCGGTTTGGCCTGCAATTTCGCGCGGTAGCGGCGGACAATGGCGCCATCGGCGGTTCCGGATCGCATGAATTCCACGTCATCGCGGCCACCGGCGAAGATGCTTTGGTGTATTGCCCGACTTCGGACTACGCCGCCAATATGGAAGCCGCCGAAGCGCTGGCCGTCAATGCCAGCCGTGCCGCGCCGGCCGAGTCGTTGATCAAGACTGCCACGCCCGGCAAGGCCAAGTGCGAAGCAGTGGCGCAACTGTTGCAACTGCCGCTGGAGCGCACCATCAAATCGCTGGTGCTGACCGTCGAAAAAGAAGCACCGGCCGACAAGGAAGTCTGGCTGTTGTTGTTGCGCGGCGATCATGAACTCAACGAAATCAAGGCGAGCAAGATTGCCGGTCTGGCTAATTATCGTTTTGCTAACGAAACTGAAATTGTCGAATGGTTCGGTACGCCGCCAGGCTACCTCGGCCCCATCGGCACCAAGAAGCCGGTCAAGGTAGTGGCCGACCGCAGCGTCGCCAATATGAGTGATTTCGTATGCGGCGCCAACGAGGTCGATTTTCACTTCACCGGCGCTAATTGGGGCCGTGATTTGCCCGAACCGCTGGTCGCTGATCTGCGCAATGTCGTCGAGGGTGACGCTTCACCCGACGGCAAGGGCGTGCTGGCGATTCAACGTGGCATTGAAGTTGGCCATGTGTTCCAGCTCGGCACGGCATATTCCGAATCGATGAAAGCCACTTACCTGGATGAAGCAGGCAAGCCACAGCCACTGCAGATGGGTTGTTATGGTATCGGCGTCACCCGCATTCTGGGCGCTGCCATCGAACAGAACTTCGACGACAAGGGTATCGTCTGGCCGGCTGCACTGGCGCCATTTGAAGTGGTGTTGTGTCCTATGGGTTACGACCGCAGCGAAGCGGTGAAAACTGAAATCGACAAACTGTATGAGGCCTTGTTGGCGGCCGGCGTGGACGTGATCCTAGATGATCGCGGCGAGCGTCCGGGCGCGATGTTCGCCGATTGGGAACTGATCGGCGTGCCGCATCGGGTCGTCATCGGCGACCGCGGCCTCAAGGATGGTCAGATCGAATATCAGGGACGCCGTGATACGACTGCCACTGCGGTGCCGCTGGCTGAGGCGTTGGCCTTCATTAAGGGCAAACTGATCTGATTTGCACCGATTGTCAGGTGGCCCAGGCCGGCCTGACAATCGCGCTTGCTTAGTCGGCGGGTGCCGGTATGATCGTGACACTCTTGCGCAAGATGCCACCAGAATTGACGCTGCCGTCCAGCGCTGAAGGAGCGTCAATGCGGAGCCGACAATCTTCCTGGTCTTGCGGCGGCAATGCCTTGCAGCGAGTCAGTTCGTTCTTCCGATATTGTTGTGCGGACATGTCACTGCCTAATTTTCCCTGTTGGGCATCTCGATAGGCGGCCCCCGCTTCGCGCATGCAGGTGGCACGATCCTGCTGCGACTGTCCGCTGACGCAAGCCTCTTTCTCACGCTGGTATTGTGCATTAAGTTCGGCATTGGCGCCGGCGCCGCAGGCGTTACCTGCCAGCAGCAGTGCAGTCATGGCAAATGATGGATAAATTCTCATGGCGTCTATCCTTTCGTGTAATGTCATATCGACTAGACTATGAAAAAATTGACAACGTTTAATGGGGGCCTTGTGACAGCAAGTATAGGCCGTCAATTCCCGGCGCAGCTTCAAATTTCTCAAACCGTCATGAAAGTTAGCCTAATAATGCAGGTCATCGGCGCCCAAGATTTCCTCCGTTGTCGTTTTGAGCATGTGGGGTTTGCTGGTTGCTGACGGGGCAGGTGGCTCAAGGCATTGCCACGACCTTTGCCACCGAGCGCATGCAGGACGCGTCGGCGCGCTTTGAGGTGGCGCCGCGTAGTGTTGAATGAGACGAATTACTGAAAGGCCGCGGCCCGTTCATATTGCCGCGCGCCGATCCCAATTGGGGATTGCGCGAGGCCGCCCAGTTGTTGTCAATGGCCGGCTGAGTCGGTCAGCAGAAACAAAAACGCCCGCGCGATGCGGGCGTTTTTGTTTTGCAAGCAAGTCTGCAAAAATCTGTTGCGCTTATTTCAGGTGGTCAGAAATAAGCTTGGTCATTTCAAACATGGATACCTGTTTCTTGCCGCCGAATACGACTTTGAGCTTGTCGTCTGCATCGATATTGCGTTTGTTTTCAGGGTTTTGCAGGTTGTGTTTCTTGATGTATTCCCACACCTTCTTGGTCACTTCGGTGCGTGGCAACGGCTTGGCGCCGACCACTTCTGCGAGTGCCGCCGAGGGTGTTAGCGGTTTCATGAAGGCAGCGTTGGGGGTACGTTTGACGACAGGTTTCTTGGCCGCTGGTGCTGCAGCTTTTTTCGGCACTGCTTTTGCTGCTGGTTTTGCTGCGGCCTTGGGGGCCGCTTTTGCTACAGGAGCGGCTTTTTTCGGTGCGACAACTGCTTTCTTAGGCGCTGCTTTGGGTGCTGCTTTTGCTACGGGCTTCTTCGCTGCGGCTGCTGGTTTTTTGGCTGTGGCCATCTGTAAGCCTCCTTAACAAGGAAAAAATTGAACGCGCAAATTACGCAACAACAATAGTGGTGCGGTTTTCCCAGCGATGCAAGTGTTTTTTGGCGCTTTTCAGAAGCAAGCCAGGGCTTAGGCAACTGTTAGGCAACGGCGTTGCTAAAACCCCCCTATTACAGTGCTCAAAAACCCAGCCGGTGCGGCTTTTTGCCGCGACTCAGCGCATCCCGGGCATCATCCCTTTCATGCTGCGCATCATTTTCATCATGCCGCCGCCTTTGAGTTTCTTCATCATCGATTGCATTTGCTCAAATTGCGCCAGCATGCGATTGACTTCCTGCACCTGAACACCGGCACCGGTGGCGATGCGGCGCTTGCGTGAAGCCTTGATCAGCTCTGGCTTGGCGCGCTCCTGCCGGGTCATGGAATTGATGATGCCTTCCATGCGGCGCACCTGTTTTTCAGCCTGGTCCATGTTGGCGTTGCCCGCGGCTTGTTGCATCTGCGCCGGGAGTTTGTCGAGCAGACCGGACAGGCCGCCCATTTTTTTCATCTGGCCGATCTGGGCCTTGAAGTCGTTGAGGTCAAATTTGCCGCCACCCTTGATTTTCTGTGCCAGATCTTGTGCGGCCGCGACGTCGACGCCTTTACGAGCTTCTTCCACCAGCGCCAGAATGTCGCCCATGCCGAGGATGCGATTGGCCATGCGGCTGGGGTCGAAGGCTTCCAGTCCATCCAGTTTTTCGCCGACACCAGCGAATTTGATCGGTTTGCCAGTGATGTGACGCACCGACAAGGCGGCACCGCCGCGTGAATCGCCGTCCAGTTTGGTCAGCACAATACCGGTCAGTGGCAGCGCGTCGCTGAAGGCCTTGGCCGTATTGATGGCATCCTGGCCCAGCATGGCGTCGACCACGAACAGGGTTTCGATCGGTTTGACCGCAGCATGCACAGCGCTGATTTCCAGCATCATGGCTTCATCGATGCCGAGGCGACCAGCCGTGTCGATGATGAGCACGTCGTGGAAGTGACGCTTGGCGTAATCGAGCGCAGCCAGGGCGATATCGACCGGCTTGTCGGTGGGCTGGGTCGGGAAGAAGTCGGCACCGGCCTGTTTGGTGACGGTTTCCAGCTGACCGATGGCGGCCGGGCGATAGACGTCGGCTGAAACGGTCAGGACTTTCTTCTTGGTGTTTTCGCGCAGATATTTGGCCAGTTTACCCACGGTAGTGGTTTTACCGGCGCCTTGCAGCCCGGCCATCAGGATGATGGCCGGCGGTTGGGTGGCAAAATTGAGCTGCGATGCGGTGGCACCCAGGTCTGCCCCCATCAGGCTGGCCAATTCGCGTTGCACCACGCCGACCAGTGCCTGGCCCGGCGAGAGCGAACCGATGACCTCTTCGCCGAGGGCTTTTTCCTTGACCTTGGCGATGAATTCGCGCACGGCGGGCAAGGCTACGTCGGCTTCGAGCAAGGCCAGGCGGACCTCGCGCAGCATTTCGGCGGTATTGGATTCGGTCAGGCGCGCCTCGCCGCGCATGGTTTTGACGACTTTTGCAAGGCGTTGGGTCAGATTGTCGAGCATGATGAACCGTTCAGCAGGAGAGAAGAGAGCAGCGGCGCAAGCAAATTAACGTGGCAGGCCGCTGGATAAAGATGCATTTTACCTGATTGGCCGCCCCACCTGAGCGCCGTTAGGTGGGTACAAAGTCGCTGTCGACGGTCAGCGCATTGGCGACATGGTGTAAACTTAGCCGATGCGAATTTACTTTTTCATCCTGGCAGCGGTGCTTTATCTGGTTTGCGCCATCCTGCCCTCCAAGCGGCGCCTGGCAATTTCGCTGGGCACCGTTGCCGGTTGGTTGCTGCATGGCGGCGCGCTGGCCTCGGATGTGTTTGCCGGCGATGCCGTGCGGGTCGGCTTTGCCGTCATGTTGTCGGTCACCTTATGGGTGTCGGTGGCCGCGTACTGGGTGGAAAATCGTAATTTCAGCCTCGACAGCCTGCGCGTGCTGGTGCTGCCGGTGGCCGCCGTAGCGGTGGTCTTGCCCAGCATGTTTCCCGGCAACATGGTCGAATTGGCCGGCAAGTCCAACTGGTTTTTGGGGCACATCGCCATTTCCATTCTGGCCTACAGTACGCTGACCATTGCCGCTTTTCACGCGGTGCTGATGGTATTGCAGGAATCTCGCCTGCATACCCGGCCGCGATTGGTGCAGGCGAGTTGGTTTTCGGCGGCGTTGGATCGTCTGCCGGCGTTGCTGACAATGGAAAAAATTCTATTTCGCCTGATTGGATTTGGTTTTATTTTGCTGACCCTGACGCTGCTGTCGGGGATCGTGTTTTCCGAACAGTTATTCGGCAAGGCATTCAGGTGGGATCACAAGACGATCTTCAGCCTGTTGTCCTGGGGCTTGTTCGGTTTGTTATTGGCGGGTCGCCGTTGGCAAGGCTGGCGTGGTCGTACTGCGCTCAGTTTCACCCTGACCGGGTTTGCCATTCTGCTGCTCGCCTATGTTGGCAGCCGCTTTGTGCTGGAAGTGGTGTTGCATCGGGTACTCGTATGAAATATCTCATTTGGTTGGTGATCGCGCTGGCGATCGTGGTTTGGGTTAAACGCGCCAAGAAGTCGGTGATGAGCGGTGCGGCCGCGCGTGGAGCGCAGGGGCCGCAGCGCCGTCAGGAGCAGCCTGAGGCGATGGTGCAATGCGCCCACTGCGGCATTCATTTTCCTGCATCGGAAGCCTTGAGCAATCCGGCAGGGCTGGTGTTCTGCAGCGTCGAGCACCTGCGACTGGCGGCGCGCTGAGATGCCTGCGCCGAGCGCTCTTGCGGTTGCCTTCGAGGTGGATGGCGACGGTTGGTGTTTGCAGGCGCGGCGTCAGCCTTCGCCTAATTTTGATGCACGCGCCGTTGAGACGTCGCCCGATCTGCTGGTCATTCACAATATCAGTTTGCCTCCTGGCGAGTTCGGTGGGCCATATATAGATGGGCTCTTTTGCAATACACTCGATTGCGACAGCCATCCGTATTTTGATCAGTTGCGCGCACTGCGCGTGTCGGCGCATTTCTTGGTGCGGCGCGACGGCGAGGTGGTGCAGTTCGTTTCGGCCAATGCGCGTGCCTGGCATGCTGGTGTATCGCGCTTTCATGATCGCGAGCGCTGCAACGATTTTTCTATCGGCATTGAGCTCGAAGGCAGCGACTTTGTACCCTTTGAGCATGCCCAATATGCCGCACTGACGCAATTGACGGCGGCTTTGCAACGCCGCTACCGGTTGACCGATGTGGCCGGGCATGCAGATATCGCCCCGGGCAGGAAGACTGATCCCGGACCGTTTTTTGATTGGGCCCGCTATCGGCAGAATTTGCATGGCTTGAGCGAGACGGCGCAATTGCGCGTCGCTTCTGGGGTTGAGGGAAGTCAAGCGGCAAACGCAGAAAAATAACTAGAAATAGCGGTTGCATCTGCCCATGGCAGACACTAGAATTAGTCTAAATTATTCCTTTGGAACTAGATGTAGTGTTTTTTGCAAGTCATTCTTTAGTCGTTTTGGGGTTGGAATAAGCGGTTTCAGTGCCTTGCGCGACGTCGCAGGAAGCTCTGTCGGGGCGTTGGCACGGATTCCAAGGGGTTGGGCTTCATTGAGGGGCAGTCTTGAGGCAAGCAACAAATTCAAACGATGTCTCGGTAATTCTCTCTATCTAATTTAAACAGGTCGCCTTCGTGCAGCAATGCCTAGGCACCGATGTTGGGGTTCCTGTTCCTGATTTTTCGCGAGTTCTTCGACTGTCGAGGGGCTCTATTCGTAACGCGGACGGCTGCGGCTGTTCGCCAATCAAAGTTTTTAGGAGGCTCAGTGCGCTCTACACAAGAAATTTCCGGTAAATCGTCGGCTGACTTTGGCGTCATCGCCACCGTTGGTGGGGTTGACGAAGGTACATCTTCGCAACTGATCAACCCGGTGTCCGGGCTGGGCGAATACCGCATCATCCGCCGTAATGGTGCTGTTGTTGGTTTTGAACCATCGAAGATTTCGATTGCTGTCACCAAGGCTTTTCTGGCCGTCAATGGTGGTCAAGGCGCGGCCTCGGCGCGGGTGCGCGAAATGGTCGAGCAATTGACCACCAATGTGGTGTCGGCGCTGGTGCGCCGTCAGCCTACCGGTGGCACTTTCCATATTGAAGATATCCAGGACCAGGTCGAATTGGCCCTGATGCGCTCGGGCGAGCATGATGTGGCCCGCGCTTATGTGTTGTACCGTGCCAAGCGCATGGAAGAGCGCGCACAGCAAGGTGCCGCCACCAAGTCCGACTTTGTAGCGCCGCAACTGCATGTGCTCGAAGATGGTCAGGCGCGCCTGCTCGACATCAATGAAGTGCGTGATCTGATCATCGCTGCCTGCGTCGGTCTGGAAAAGCATGTCGATGCCGATGCCATCCTGGCTGAGACGGTCAAAAACCTGTACGACAATGTGCCCGTAGAAGAGCTGCACAAGTCGGCTATCCTGGCCGCGCGCGCGCTGATGGAAAAAGACCCGGCGTACAGCCAGGTCACGGCCCGCCTGCTGATGCACACCATCCGCAAGGAAGTATTCGGCAAGGAAGTCGCTCAGGCGGATGCGCCGGCTGAATACCTGGACTATTTCGGCCGCTATATTAAGAAGGGTATCGAAGCCGAGCTGCTCGACACCAAGCTGGCGCAGTTCGACATCAAGAAGCTGGCTGCAGCGATCAAGCCTGAACGTGACCTGCAATTCGGCTACCTCGGTCTGCAAACACTGTATGACCGTTACTTCCTGCATATTCAGGGTACCCGTATCGAAATGCCGCAAGCGTTCTACATGCGCGTGGCGATGGGTCTGTCGCTCAATGAAATCGACCGTGAAGCACGCGCCATCGAGTTCTACAACCTGCTGTCGTCGTTTGACTTCATGAGCTCGACGCCGACCCTGTTCAACTCCGGTACGCTGCGTTCGCAATTGTCATCCTGCTATCTGACGACCGTTGCCGATGATCTCGACGGCATCTACGAAGCGATCAAGGAAAATGCCTTGCTGGCCAAATACGCCGGCGGTCTGGGTAACGACTGGACGCCGGTGCGTTCGCTGGGCGCCCACATCAAGGGCACCAACGGCAAGTCGCAAGGTGTGGTGCCGTTCCTGAAAGTGGTCAACGATACCGCCGTGGCAGTCAACCAAGGTGGCAAGCGCAAGGGTGCAGTGTGCGCCTACCTGGAAACCTGGCACATGGATATCGAGGAATTCCTCGAGCTGCGCAAGAACACCGGCGATGATCGTCGCCGTACGCATGACATGAACACCGCGAACTGGATTCCCGACATGTTCATGAAGCGCGTCATGGAAAAGGGCGAATGGACGCTGTTTTCGCCATCGGACACGCCGGATCTGCATGATAAGTTCGGTCGCGCCTTCGAAGAAGCGTATATCGGCTACGAAGCCAAAGCTGCACGCGGTGAATTGAAGCTGTTCAAGAAAATCCAGGCGCTCGACCTGTGGCGCAAGATGCTGTCGATGCTGTTCGAAACCGGCCATCCATGGATCACCTTCAAGGACCCATGCAATATCCGCTCGCCGCAGCAACACGTCGGTGTGGTCCACAGCTCTAATCTGTGCACCGAAATCACCTTGAACACCAATGAGTCCGAAATCGCCGTCTGCAACCTGGGCTCGGTCAATCTGCCGGCGCATCTGGTGAATGGTGAAATCGACCACGTCAAGCTGCAAAAGACCATTCGCACCGCCATGCGCATGCTCGACAATGTGATCGACATCAATTACTACGCGGTCAAGAAGGCACGTGACTCCAACCTGCGTCACCGTCCGGTCGGCCTGGGCATCATGGGCTTCCAGGATTGCCTGCACGTCAAGCGCGTGCCATATGCTTCGATGGACGCCGTTGCCTTCGCTGACCGTTCGATGGAAGCCGTCTGCTACTACGCTTACCTGGCCTCGACCGAACTGGCTGAAGAACGTGGTCGTTACAGCTCCTATCCAGGTTCGTTGTGGGATCGTGGCATCCTGCCGCAGGACTCGCTCAAGCTGCTGGCGCAAGAGCGCGGCGGCTACCTAGAGACCGACACTTCCGAAACCATGGACTGGTCGTTAGTGCGTGCACGTATTGCCGAGTTCGGCATGCGTAACTCGAACTGCGTGGCGATTGCGCCGACTGCGACAATTTCCAACATCATTGGCGTGTCGGCTTGCATCGAACCGACTTACCAGAATCTGTATGTGAAATCGAATCTGTCCGGTGAATTTACCGAGATCAATGCCTATCTGGTGCGTGACCTGAAAGCGCGCGGTTTGTGGGATGAAGTCATGATTTCGGACCTGAAATACTTTGACGGCAGCCTGGCCAAGATCGACCGCATTCCACAAGACCTGCGCGACATCTACGCCACCGCCTTCGAGGTCGAGCCATCCTGGCTGGTGGAAGCCGCCTCACGCCGTCAAAAGTGGATCGACCAGGCGCAATCGCTCAACATCTATATGGCAGGCGCTTCCGGCAAACGTCTTGATGAAACATACAAGCTGGCATGGCTGCGCGGTCTCAAGACCACTTATTACCTGCGTACTATCGGCGCGACGCACACCGAGAAGTCGACCTCCAAGACCGGTGCACTCAACGCGGTGGCGATCGACGGCGGTATCAGTGCCAGTGCGGCAGCAGCCGCCGCCGCTGCCGCTGCCGCCACACCAGCCTCGGCCGCTTACGTCATGCCAACGCCTGGCGCGGCGCTGGAAGCCGATGGTCCGGTCTGCACCATGCGTCCGGGAGATGACGGTTTTGAAGAGTGCGAGGCTTGCCAGTAGAGCTAGGTTGGTTTGAGGGTAAGCATTGTTTCTTTAAGTATTTGATTTTTTGAGACGTTAATGACGCTGATGAAAATTTAAGAAACCAGCTCTCCTCTTGCAATTTGCAGTGTGCAAAATGCAAACATGGTCTCAACTTATATCGCACGTGAAATGAGGGCCAGTAATGGAAGACATCTTCCATTACTGGCCCAATTTTTTTGCATCCACGCAACGTCGTGCACGTTCATTCGCAACGAACACCATCCTGCGCTCGCTCAGTCATATTGGGCCCATCTATCAATGGGCGTCTAAAGAAAAGCTGGACCTTGTTTTCGGTGACCAGAAAATCTGATCGGCACCTCGTCAAGGCCACATCTCATCTGCTGCCTTCGGCTAGTTAACAGGCGCGTTAAGCCCCCAGTTCGATATGCACAATCGCCTGGCCAGTGATTTCATATTGGCACCCTTTTGGTGGCGTTTGCCAAACCTGCGTGCCATTGCGGTCGCCGGCTGGGAGCCATGGATCGATATCGAGCCAATCCCGAGGATCAGTTTTCCTGCGCTTACATGCCCGATGTGGCACGCGTACATTGCCGAGGAGAATGAATAAACATCATCAAATAATGATCGATATAGTCTAAATTGGGCCGATAATTCTCTTGATTTTCTTTTTTCTCTCGTATATTGTGATCGAAATAATCAATAAATAGAAATTAAAAGAGATTTGTCGATTTTATTGATCGGTATGATCGTTTCTGGCTTGGGTCAGTCTTGGGTATTAAAGTGCCCGTAGATTATGCTGATAGCTCGACCTGAATCTGGGCTTAAAAAAATATTGGAAACAAGACACATATGTCTATCGTGTTCAAGGGCATCGTCCCTGCGCTTATTACCCCGATGACCCAGGATGAGGAAATCGACGAGGCCGGTCTTCGGGTTCTTGTTGATCGCCTCATTGATGCTGGTGTCCATGGTCTGTTCGTGCTCGGTACGAATGGCGAATTTATCTCGCTTTCCGAAAAAGAGAAGCTATCTGTTGCTCGCATCGCTGTCGAGCAATCGCGTGGGCGGGTGCCTGTCATTGCCGGCACCGGTGCCTACGCCACGCGTGAGGTCATCGAACTCAACCACAAGATGCTGGACCAGGGAGTCGATGCCGTCTCCGTAATCACGCCGTATTTCAACGGCGCTACGCAGCCGGAACTGTATAAGCACTACGAGCGCATCGCCCACGCCACTTCACTGCCGGTGATGTTGTACACCATTCCGGCCAAGACCGGCATCACGCTCAATATTGATACGGTGCGCCGCCTGTCCGAGATCCCGAACATCCGCGGCATCAAGGACAGCGGCGGAGATTTCGATCGTCTGCTGCAGCTGATTAATCTGCGCCGCGACGACTTCGCCGTATTTACCGGCACCGACTCCATGATCCTGTGGACGCTGATTGCCGGTGGTGATGGTGCGGTTGCTGCGACCACCAACGCCGTACCCAGCGTCGTGATGTCGATCTGGAACAACTTCCAGAAGGGCGACATCGCCGCCGCTCGCAAGGCACAGGAAGCATTGCGTCCACTGCGCGAGGCCTTTGCGCTGGGCACCTTGCCGGTCGTGCTCAAGACGGCTGCCGATATGTTGGGCATGCCCGCCGGCCCGGCGCGTTCGCCAGCCCAAGCGCTTGATGATGCGGCGCGTGAACGCCTGCTCAAGGTGCTCGCGGCGTATCCGCGCGTGTCCTGATCAGCATAGATTCGGCCGCAGCTTTTTCCCTATTATCGAAACAGATCCAGTCATGAGTTCCATCTATCACTTTCAAACCGTCAAGCACATCGTCCACGGCTCCCATAGTCTCGACCAACTGGCGGACAAGTTGGTGCTGCTCGACCGCCCGGTGCGCCGCATCGCCCTGATCACCCAGCCGGTCATGGAGAGGAATGGGGTGGTGGCGCGGGTTGTCGCAGCGCTACGGGAAAAGGATGTACAGGCCTTGGTTGTTCGCGACGTGCGACCTGAACCGACCATCGAGAACATCGAGACCGTTTTCCGGGAACAGATTGAGCCGTTTGCGCCCGATGCCGTGCTGTCCATCGGCGGCGGCAGCGTCCTCGATGCCGCCAAGCTCTTTGCGGTGCGTATGACCAATCACCAGCCCCTGCGGGAATGGCTGGGGGTGGACCTGATCGCAGCGCCTGGTGTGCCGCTGATTCTGGTGCCGACCACCTCCGGGACGGGTTCCGAAGTCACTCCTAACGCCATCGTCACCTTGCCCGACGAAGAGTTGAAGGTCGGCATCGTCAGCCGCCACCTGCTGCCGCAACTGGTGATACTGGACGCCGCTTTGACGCTCGATCTGCCTAAGCCGATTACTGCGGCGACCGGCATGGATGCGTTCATTCATGCCTTGGAATCGTATATCTCAACCAAGGCCAACCCGGTCAGCGACATGTTCGCGATGGAGTCCATGCGTCTGATTGGTGCGAACCTCATCGAGGCTTACGAGAACGGTCATTCCTTGCCTGCGCGCGAAGCCATGCTGATCGGTTCGATGTACGGCGGACTGGCGCTGACTGCTGCCGGGACCGCTGCCGTGCATGCGCTGGCTTATCCGCTGGGCGGCATGTTCAACATCACCCATGGTGTGGCTAATTCGATGTTGTTGCCGCACGTCATGGCCTTCAATCTGGATGCCATCGTCGGCCGTCTGGCCAATGTGGCGCATGCGCTCGACATCGCCCGCCATGACGACAGCGATCAGGTTGCCGCCGAAAAATTGCTGGCACGACTGCGCGAATGGACCTCCGCACTCGACATTCCACAGGATCTGCGTGCGTTCGGCGTAGCAGAAGAGCATTTGGATGCATTGGCGATTGCGGCCTCGAAAGTCAAGCGCCTGCTCGGCAACAACCCGAAGCCACTGGGTCTGGACGAGATCAGGTCGATCTATCAGAGATTGTTGCCATGAATACTCGTGTGGTCCCGCGCGCACGCCTGTTGATCATTGGCGACGATTTGTCAGGTACTGCCGACTGCGCGGTCACCTGCGTTAATGTCGGCCTAGACAGCACGGTGCTGCTGGGCACGAACGCAGGCGAATCGGCTGCCGATATTGACGTACTGGCGCTGGATACCGACTCTCGCCAGCGCACCGGCACCGATGCGGCACAGCTGAATCGACACGCTTGGCTTACGCATGCAGGTAACCGGAAGCTTTACAAGAAGATTGACTCGACCCTACGCGGCAATGTCGCCGCCGAGATTGCTGCCCTTGCGGGTGCCGGCATGGCCGTCGTCGCGCCCGCTTTTCCACGGGCAGGTCGCATTACAAAGAATGGACGGCAGTTTATTTTCGGCGTACCGGTCGAAGAGTCCGAGGTCTGGCGCAATGAACATATTACGGGCAAGGCCGACATCGTCGCCATGCTCGCGGAGGCCGGATTGAAGGTCGAGCTGATCGGCCTCGATACCGTGCGTGAGGGCGGTGAACGTTTGCGCAACAAGCTGATCGCCTGTCTCGCCGGCCAATTTCAGGCCGTGGTCTGCGACAGCGAAACGGATGCCGACCTAGAGTGCGTCGCCGAGGCCTCGGCTGCGTTGCAGGGGGTGTTCTGGGTTGGCTGCGCAGGTTTGGCGACACCGCTCATCCGGATGCTCAATGGCGCTACGCCGCTAGCGCTTATCGACGGTAAAAAGAAACATGCCATGCCGGATCCGGCGGCAGCATCCCCGCAGGGCATCCTGGCCATTGTCGGCAGCATGTCCAGCATTTCCCACGGTCAGGCCCTCATCCTCAAGGAGCGCGCTGCCGATGCCATTGACATGTTCCAGCTTGATGCGCCGGCTTTGCTGGACCCGGAATCGAGCAAGGCACGCGAGCTGGCCGCGCGCGTATCGGATGTTCTGCGCTGCGGCCGCAGCGCGCTGGTAGTGCTCGGCCAATCCGAGCGGGCCAATGTAAGCGACGGCGCTCGCCTGGCGCGTAAGCTGGCCGAGTATCTGGGTCCCGTCGCTCGTCATGCTGCCGGGCTGATCGCCACGGGAGGAGAGACGGCGCGCGCCATGCTCGCAAATATGGGCGTGGACAGGTTGAACATTGTGGCCGAGATCGATACTGGCGTTCCTTTGATGATTGCCGACCATCTGGGCCGCGTATTTCCGGTCGTGACAAAAGCCGGCGGCTTCGGCCAGCCGGACACACTCTATCGCGCATGGCAAGAACTCCGGGCCATGCATCAAGCGCACGCGCAAGCGCCGCATCTATCCAGCAGAGAGGAAAATATGACATATCGTCCGGTTATCGGTATCACGATGGGTGATGCCGCCGGCGTGGGGCCGGAAATCATCATGAAGAGCCTGGCGCAACGCTCGCTCTACCAGGGCTGTCGGCCGCTCGTCATCGGCGATGCCAATCGCCTTATCGACGCCGGCCGCATCACGGGCGTATCGCTGTCGGTGCGGGCCATCTCCAGCCCTGCCGAGGCCCGTTTCAGCTACGGCGAGATCGACTGCATCGACCTTGGCCTGATTCCTGCGGATCTGCCTTACGGAAAATTGTCGGCGCTGGCCGGCAATGCTGCCTACCAATACATTGTCCGCACCGTCGAACTGGCCTCGGCGGGCGAACTGGATGCGATCTGCACCGCGCCCCTAAACAAGGAAGCGCTGCATGCCGGTGGCCACATTTTTCCCGGACATACCGAAATCCTGGCGTATCTGACCGGTATTCCCGAAGTCTCGATGATGCTGGTGGCGCCCAAGCTACGCGTGATCCACGTCACCACCCACATCGGTCTGATCGACGCGATCAACCGGATCGAGCCAGGGCTCGTGCAGCGCACGATAGAGCGCGCACATGAAACCTTGGTGCGCTCGGGCATCAGTGCGCCGCGCATTGGCGTGTGCGGTATCAATCCACATGCAGGCGAGAACGGCTTGTTCGGTTACGGCGAGGAAGAGCAAAAAATCATCCCGGCCATCAAGATCCTGCGTGAGCGCGGCTGGGATGTGGAAGGTCCGCTGCCGGCGGACACCTTGTTCTACCGGGCCGGTCGCGGTGACTTCGACGTGGTGGTGGCCATGTATCACGACCAGGGGCATGGCCCGGTCAAGGTGATGGGACTGGAAGCCGGGGTGAATGTCACGGTCGGGCTGCCGGTGATCCGGACCTCGGTCGACCACGGTACTGCATTCGATATTGCAGGAAAAGGAATTGCAGACGAACGCAGCATGTTGGAAGCGCTTAAGCAGGCACAAGACCTCGCCACGCGCCACGCTGCCCTGGCAGTTTGACGGTATCCCGGCCGCTGGTCTGGAGTCGATCCGGGCGGGCAGCGGGAATGCGCAATATAACTTAAAACACTATCCGATCTTCGAGAATCGGGAGGAGACACAATGAACCAGTTCGATACACTGGATACGGCCGTTATCGTCGTAATGGTTGTCATCTATATCGTAGCGACGTCGTGGATGAGTATCCGACTGCGCGGCAAGACCACGGAGCAATTCATGGTCGCCGGCCGCTCGGCACCCGCCGTCGTGATCGCCATCTTACTGTTGTCCGAATTTATTGGTGCCAAATCCACCATCGGTACTTCTCAGGAGGCATTCAAGGTCGGCATGGCGGCATCCTGGTCGGTGCTCGCCGCGTCGATCGGCTTCGTGCTGTTCGGTATGTTCCTGGCCAAGCGCTTCTACCAATCCGGCGAGTTCACCATCTCTGGCTTCGTCGCCCAAAAATACGGAAAGACGGCCAAACTCGTCGTGTCCGCCGTCATGATCTACGCGTTGTTCATCGTCAACGTCGGTAACTATGTCAGCGGCGCGGCAGCGATTTCAACGGTGCTCAAGATTAACTTGCCGACTGCGGCCGTCATCACGGCTATCGTCAGCACCATCTACTTCGCCTACGGCGGACTCAAGAGCGTGCTCTACGTCACCATTCTTCACAGTGCGGTCAAAATTCTCGGCATTGGCATTTTGGTCTGGGTGGCGCTATCGATGACCGGTGGCGTCTCCCCAATGATGCACGCCATGCCCCAGCATTACTTCACTTGGAATGGGGGACTCAGCGGCGGCACCATCGGCGCCTGGATCGTCGGTACCGCTGGCGCCATCTTTTCGACCCAGTTCATCATCCAGGCTATCTCCGGAGCCCGCTCGGCCGAAGATGCACGCAAATCTACCCTGATTGCCGCTGCCTTGTGCGTGCCTATTGCGTTGGCCCTTGGCCTGCTGGGCGTGGCTGCGAAATTCCTTTTCCCCGGAATCGAGGGGCTGTACGCCTTGCCCATCTTCCTGCAGCACATGAATCCATTGCTGTCGGGCATCGTGACGGTGTCGCTGGTGGCATCGATCTTTGTCAGCGTGAGCACCGTCGCGCTGGCGATCGCATCCCTGATCGTCAAGGACTTCTATGTGCCGCGCTACCATCCCACGCCGGAACGGGAACTTCGCACCACGCGGCTCATCTCCCTGGCAGTCGGCTTCGTGCCGCTGATCTTCGTGCTGTTCGTGCCGCAGATCCTCGCGCTCTCCTTCTTCACGCGCGCCCTGCGCCTGACCGTTACCGTGGTCGCTCTGATGGGGATCTATCTGCCGTTTTTCAACAGCAACCGCGGCGCGATTTCGGGGCTAGTGCTGGCGACCGTTGCCACCACCATCTGGTATCTGCTGGACAACCCCTGGGGCATCGACAATATGTACATCGCACTCATCGCGCCGGCCGTCGTCATGATGATCGAGAAGTTGATGTTTCCCGGCAAGCCGACAGCTGGTGCCGACAGCGCGCAGGCCGCTCCCGCTGACTTGCAAGGGCAGCCCCGGTAGCAACACTGAAGTACGTTACAACACCTCAGGATGACAAAATGACGAATTGCGCTATTCAATCTCCCATCCCGTGCGCGCAAGAGGCCGCGGTGTCGGGACAGCTCTGTCGCGCGGCAGGAGACGCCGCCCGGCTCGATGCCCACTTGCCTGCACTCACCGTGCAAAATCACGCCGCCAATCTGGCTGCGCTGTCCAACGGCGATTTATTGTGTGCGTGGTTTGGCGGCACCCAGGAAGGCATTCCTGATATTTCCATCTACCTGTCGCGGCTGCGTGCGGGCAGCGACACCTGGTCGGCGCCGGTACGTCTGTCGGACGACACCACTCGCTCGGAACAAAACCCGGTGCTGTTCGAAACGCCGGACGGTGCGCTCTGGCTGATCTATACCGCACAATTGTCCGGTCACCAGAATACCTCCATCGTGCGTCGCCGCATTTCGCAAGACAAAGGCCAGACCTGGGGGCCGATAGCAACGCTGTTCGACCAGCCTGGCACCTTCGTCCGTCAGCCTCTCGTGGTCGCTCGCGATGGCGCCTGGTTGTGTCCGGTATTCATGTGCCGTGTGATCGACGGCGAGCGTTGGTCGGGCAACGACGACATCAGCCTCGTCATGCGTTCGACCGATCAGGGGCGCAGCTGGTCCGGACATGAAGTTCCCGGTAGCGTGGGTTGCGTGCACATGAACATTCAAGCGTTGAAGAGTGGTGGTTTCCTGGCCTTGTACCGCAGCCGCTGGGCTGATCACATCCATGCCAGTCGTTCGGATGACGGCGTAAGCTGGAGCGAGCCGCGTCCGCTGGCGTTGCCCAACAATAATTCATCGATCCAGTTTCTGGTGCTGACCAACGGCCACCTGGGCCTGGTATTCAATAACAGCAGTGCGGCGCAGAGCACCGCGCGTCGCGCGTCGCTGTATGACGACATCGAGGATTCGGAAGATAGCGGCGAGCTGGCGTTGCAGTCGGCATCGCATCGCGGCACCGCCTTCTGGGGTGCTCCACGTGCGCCGATGACCCTGGCCATTTCCTACGATGACGGGGATACCTGGCCGGTGATGCGCAATCTGGAAGTCGGCGACGGCTACTGCATGACCAACAATTCGGCCGACAAGCGCAATCGCGAGTTTTCTTATCCATCGATTGCGCAATCGGACGACGGCAAGCTGCACATTGCTTACACCTACTTCCGACAGAACATCAAGTACGTGTGCGTGGAAGAGGACTGGGTGACGCAAAGTGTGAACACTGGCGCCTGAATCAAGACAACCAAACCGGGAGATAACATGGAAAAAATCAACATCACACGCAGGGTGGCCATTGTGGCACTGAGCACGGGAATCGCTACCGCAGGATTGGCAACGCAAGCTGGCGCCGCCGAAGCGGGCTCACTGGAAGCGGCCGTCGAGATGTTGCGGCACGCACTGGAGGACGGCGACGGCGCAGTTCTCAAAGAACTCTTGCATGACCATCTGACGTACTCGCACTCCGACGCACGGGTGTGGAGCAAAGAAGTCTTGCTGGGCAATATCGCCGGCAAGAAGCGCTACCTATCGATTGTCACCTCCGAACAGAGCGTCGATGTGCTTAAGCAAGTGGGCATCGTGCGGCAGACCTACGATGTCGTAAACAATGACGAAAAGAAGAGCACCAGCCACATCAAGGTATTGATGTGCTGGACCAGGTCGGACAAATCCTGGCAGTTGCTGGCGCGCAGCGGTACGACAGCTTCCGTCTGAAGGCGCATTCGCCTTGGCGATGCTGCTTAAGGGCAGGTGTCGGGGTGGAAAATGGGTATACTCGGTGAGCGCGGAAATTCCCGTGTGCACCCGCTGTGATGCGGGCGCCGTTAATAACCATTTTTCTATCAAACTATGAAAGTTTCCCGTCGTCGCGAGGCCATGGTGCAGGCTGTCCTTTCCGGCATGACCGAAGTGGGTGTTCTGTGCGACCACTTCGGCATGTCGGAAGTCACCGTGCGCCGGGACTTGCGTGCCTTGGCCGACGAAGGGCTCATTTTACGCACCTACGGTGGTGCCGCCTCGGTCAGTGTGCACGCTGCGGAAGAATCGCTCGAACAACGTAGCCACAGTTTCCAGGCAGAGAAAGATGCCATCGGCCAGGCGGCCGCGGCGCATGTTGCCGCCGGCGATACGGTCTTTCTCGATGCCGGCACCACCACCGCAGCTCTGGCCAAGGTGCTGGCTGGCAGGCAGAATATCAAGATCATCACCAACAACCTGCTGGTGGTGCAGGCTCTGGCGGGAAGCCATGTCGGCGTCACGCTGATCGGCGGCGATGTCCGCGAATCCAGTATGAGCACCTTCGGTCCCATCGCACAGCTGGGGCTGAGTCGGGTCACCTTCGACAAGGCGTTTTTAGGTGCGGACGGCGTGGTGGCCGGCCGCGGACTCTGCGAAGCGACCGTCGACCAGGCCTTTCTGAAAGAATGCATCATTCGCCAGGCGGCCAATGTATTTGTGCTGGTCACGTCAGACAAGTTAAACCGGGACAGTCAGCAGCATTGGACACCTGTCGAGAAACCCTGGACACTCATCACCAATGCTTTGGCTGGGCATGCTGGATTGCATACGTTTGAGGAAATTGCGGGTGTGCAGATAGAGTCGGTCAATTGTTCGATTCAGCCGCGCAACTAGCCTGCTTGTGCGATCGCACTGGATACTGCGCCACCCCTATTTGGATTTCTGGGCCTGTAATGGAGAACGCTTTGCTATCTTGTTTTGTCGAGATACAGAAAATTCTCTTTACTGGCCCGATTTTTTTAGCCATCGAACAGTTGCGTGGGTGTTCTCTGGTGCGCCACTGTTGGACTAAATGTGCCGTTATGTGATGTTGAGGTAATAGGCGCGTTTCTGACCGCAATCTGGCGACGCCATCACATGGCGCGCAAGGCATTTGCGGAGATAGCGCTTTTAGCGCCAGTCCGGATTTCTGGGCAAGTGTTTTTCTTCCGAATCTTCCCCGCTAGCCAGTCATTCCCGCGCTTCCCCAAGCCAGATCACCTTTATTAGGCCTCTCCCGACGCACTGTTCATCCGCCGCAAATGGTGCGAATCGCACCGTGATAGCGCTTGCGTGCGTTTCTTTGGTGATCGAATGTCTTAAATAAGAGACAAAAACAGCCCATTTCACGTGGCATAAAATTTGCTAAATAAGTGAAATTGGTTCTTATATAAACCAATAAACCATATATGAAACAAAAACAGTTATCTTTTTCTAGAATATCTGTTATATTCAATTCCCATATCGTCCATATTTGGTCTATTGATTTATATGTGGAACATAAGAGCGCATGCCGGATTGAGGATTCTCAGGTCGGGTTCGCGCACTTGCAGTGCATGAGGTGCGTTGGCGCCAATGCTAACCAGCTGGAGGCAACATGATCGAAATTGAATTTCGCAACGTCGGTAAAAGCTTTGTCGACCGCCAGACATCCCAGGCGCGTGCCGCCGTGAGCAATGTCAACTTGTCGATACGCAGCGGTGAGGTGGTTTCCATCATCGGACCATCCGGCTGCGGCAAGAGCACCTTGTTGAATATGGGGGCTGGCCTGTATCTGCCGACCAGTGGCGAGGTGTTGGTGGGCGGTGAGCGGGTTACCAAGCCGGTGCGAAAAGTCGCCTTCATGCTGCAAAAGGATCTGCTCATGCCATGGCGCACCATTCGCGCCAATGTCGCTTTGGGTCTGGAAATCGATGGTGTCGGCGCGGCCGAGCGCCAGCGCGTGGCCGATGAATTGTTGGCCAAGTGCCACCTTAAGGGCTACGAAGAGCATTTTCCTTACCAATTGTCGGGAGGCATGCGCCAGCGCGCCGCATTGGCACGCACGCTGGCGGTTGATCCGCAAGTGCTGCTGATGGATGAGCCATTCTCGGCGCTGGATGCGCAGACCAAAATGGTCTTGCAGCAGGATCTGGCGCAGATGCTGTTCGAAAAAAAGAAAACCGCACTCTTCATTACGCACGATCTGGTGGAGGCGATTGCCTTGTCCGACCGGCTGCTGGTGATGAGTGAACGTCCCGGCACCATCATCGAAGAGATTGAAGTCAACCTGCCATTTCGCAACAACCCGCTGGCGCGCCGCGCCTTGCCGGAGATTGGGCCACTACAAGGACGTCTGATGGCGTTGCTCAAAGTGGGCAAGGAAACAGCGGAATTGCATTAGGCCGTCGCGCCGCCCAAGTCACTTGAATCTGATCACCACCGAACCAAAGGAGTGAAGCTAGCATGACCAAATTTCTCGCCTCAATCTTGCGCACCGCCGTCGCCGCCACGCTGGTACTGAGCGCACTGGCGCCAGCCCTGGCTCAGGCCCAGGCCGCACCGGAAGAAGTCACCTATCTATTACCGGCACCACCTAATTCACCCGCGTTCGCCCCCTGGATATTGGCGCAGCACAAAGGGTATTACGCCGATGAAAACCTGAAAATCAATTTCATCGTCGCCAAAGGCGGTGTTGATGTGGCCAAACAGATCGGCGCCGGCAACGCCGTGATCGGCGGCGCCATCGGCGATACGCCGATCGTAGTGCGCGCCAACGGCATCCCGGTCAAGGCCATCGCGGTGCTGGGCGCGGGTTCGGTCACCATGGTCGCGGCCAATCCCAATGACAACATCAAGTCATTGAAAGATCTCAAGGGCAAGACCGTGACCGTGATGTCCTATACCGACACCACGTATTACGCTTTCCTCGGCGCCTTGCGTACCGTCGGTTTGTCCAAGACCGATGTGCAGATTCAGGCCGCGGGTCCGGCCGGTGTGTGGCAGGTGTTTACTGCCGGCAAGTCCGTGGCATTCGCTGGCGTGCCGGATTGGATCATCGATGCTACCGATGCCGGTGCCAAGGTCGAGTTGCTCGACAACGGCGGTTTCAAGAGCATGGCGCAAGCCATTCTGGCCTCCGACGACACGATCAAGAACAAGCCTGAATTGCTCAAACGTCTGGTGCGGGCAACCTTACGCGGCATGCAAGACATCATGAAGGATCCCAAAGCCGCCGCCGCCGATTACGTCGCCGCATTGCCTGCCTATAAAGGCAAAGAAGCCAGCGTCGAGGCGACCTTCGAGATGTACCGCAAGTATGTGTATGCCGGTCAAAAGACGCTGGGCCAGATTGACCCGGCGCGCATGGATGCCGTGCAAAAGTTTTATGTCAGCGAAGGCATCGTTAGCAAGGCCACACCAGTCAACGAGCTTTTCACCAATCAATTCGTCGGAACCGCCAGATAAATGGATACCTCTACTACAGCCAATGCCATGACCACCTCTGAGCCATCCGCAACGCATCAGCCCAAGCCGCGCCGTGCGCTGCTTAACGAACGGGCGCGTACGGTGTGTGGCAGTCTGGTCGTGCTGGCGATTTTCCTCGCGGCCTGGCAATGGGGGCCGCACTGGCTGGGCCTGCCTGAATATATCTTGCCGGATCTGATGCACGTGCTGCGTGAATCGGTAGTGATGTGGAACAACAATGATCTGCTGACTCATTTCGGCATCACTGCACTGGAAGTGGTGTTCGGCTTCCTGTTCGGAGCCTTGCTGGGTTTGGCCGTGGGTGTGGCACTGGGGTTGTCGCCGCGTGCTGAAGCGATGTTGTCGCCTTACATCCTGGCCTTGCAGATTGCGCCGAAAGTGGCGTTCGCACCGCTATTTGTGATGTGGTTGGGGTACACCATTTATCCCAAGATCATCGTTGCCGTATTGATCGTGTTCTTCCCGATCATGATTAACGTCTTGTCGGCGATTCGCACCGTCGACCCCGATATGGTCAATCTGGTACGCACGCTCAACGCCGGGCGCTGGCAGATCTTCCATCTGGTGGAGTTCCGTTCGGCGCTGCCGGCACTGTTCTCGGGTTTGCGCATCGCCTCGACACTGTCGGTGATCGGTGTCACCGTCGGCGAGTTGGTGGGCGGCAATCAAGGTCTCGGCTACCTGCTGGTTGACGGCGAAGGCCAGGGCAATACTGCCGCCGTATTCGTGGCCATTTGCGCACTCACGCTCATCGGCATCGTTACTTATGGTGCCGTGGTCTGGGCCGAGCGCCGGGTGCTGCATTACCTGCCTAAAGTGCACACCAGCACGGTCTGATGGAGCGCTTGCACATGAACCCATCCAATTCACTCCTGGCCGGCCGCCGTGTTCTGATTACCGGCGCCGCACGCGGCCTCGGTCTGGCATTTGCCACCGCGGTGGCCGAAGCCGGCGCCAGTGTCGCCATGGCCGACATTTTGCAGGATAGCTTGCAGCAGGCGGTCGCCGAGTTGCAGCAGCGCGGTTTGAACGTGGCCGGTTTCACGGTCGATCTGGCAGATCCCTTGTCCATCGATGGCTGCGCCGCGCAATCGGTGCATTGGCTGGGCGGTCTGGACGGCTTGGTCAACAATGCGGCGATTACCAACTCCGGCGGCAAAACCAGTGAGCAACTGAGCATCGCCACGTGGGACCAGGTCATGGACGTCAATGTACGCGGCACCTGGTTGATGACCAACGCCTGTCTGCCGGCACTGCGCCAGAGCGGCCGCGGCAGCATCGTCAACCTGTCCTCGGATACGCCGCTATGGGGCGCGCCGAATCTGCTGGCTTACGTTGCCAGCAAGAGTGCGGTGATCGGCATGACCCGTTCGCTGGCGCGCGAGCTGGGCGGCGACAACATCACCGTCAACGCGGTCGCGCCGGGCTTGACGTTGGTTGAAGCCACCGCCTACGTGCCGCAGGAACGCCACCAGATGTACCACGACCGTCGCGCCATCCAGCGTGAACAGTTGCCGCAGGACGTCTGTGGTGCCGTGTTGTTTGCACTGTCGGACCTGTCGCGTTTTTTCACCGGACAGGTGATGGCAGTCAATGGCGGCTTTGTCATGCACTGAGCATGCAGCAACCTGAATATACATTGAGCAAATTTTCTTGACCTATCGCAAGGAGTAAAAGATGACCGATTTATCCGAACAAAACAACGTCAAACGCAGTTGGGATCAACCGCAAGACAGCAGCTTCAGCCAATGGATGGAGTCGCGCGTGGCGCGCCTGTCGACCCGCAAGTACGATTGGAATGCACTGAAGTTCCAGGCCGACTACGATCCCAAATACCGTCGTGCCCAAATGCGCTATATCGGCACTGGCGGCACCGGCGTGGCAGCGGACGCCAATGTCATTCCCTCCGAGCATTTCACTTTCTCGACCATGATCATTCCGGCCGGCCATGAAGGTCCGCCGCATCTGCATGTCGATGTCGAAGAAGTATTTTTCGTCTTGCGCGGCAAGCTCAAGCTGGTGCTGGAAAAAGATGGCGAGCGTTTCGAAACCATTTTGACCGACCGCGATGTGGTGTCGATCCCACCCGGTGTTTATCGCGAAGAAATCAACATCGGCGACGAAGATGCGCTGATGTGCGTGATGCTGGGCGCACAAAAGCCGATCACCCCGACCTATCCGCCAGAACATCCGCTGGCACAGATCAAGCGCGGCTGATCGTCGAACCGACCATGACTTCGCCCACATCCGCTGCCATGACCTGCACCGACCCGCTGCAAGATGCCTTGAGCCAGCTCGAGAGCGGCTTCGCCGAAAGCGTCGTCAAGATCGGCAATGCGCTGCTGTCCTACCGCTCTTGCGGCCGCGGACCGGCAATTGTGCTGCTGCATGGCATCAGTTCGGGTGCTGCATCCTGGCTGCAATGCGCCTTGCGGCTGTCGCAAGAGGCGCAGGTCATCGCCTGGAATGCACCCGGTTACGGCCGCTCATCGCCGTTGCCGCAGGTGCAACCGACAGCGGCCGACTATGCCGAGCGGCTGGAGCAGTTGCTGGCTGCGCTGGGTATTGAGCGTTGCCTGCTGGTCGGTCACTCGCTGGGCGCCATGATGGCGTCCGCCTACGTGGGGCGGGGTTACCGCCGTGCGTCAAAGTTGTTGTTGCTCAGCCCGGCGCAAGGGTATGGCAGCGCCGCCAAACGTGCGCAGGGCGAAAAAATTGCGCAGCAACGACTGGAGGATTTGCGCAACATCGGCGTGGCCGGCATGGCTGAGCGCGGCCCGGCACGCATGCTCTCGTCGCAGACTGGCGCCGCCGAGCGCGCCTGGGTGCAGTGGAATATCCAAGGGCTCAATGCGGCCGGTTACACCCAGGCCGTGCATATGTTGTGTGGCGACGATCTACGGGCCTATGCCGCTGATGGCGCATGGGCGACCGTGATGTGCGGCGCGCTTGACGTGGTCACGACGCCTGCGGCCAGTCTTGAATTGGCTCGGGATTTGGATTTGCCCTTCGGATTGATCGACAATGCCGGCCACGCCTGCTACATCGAGCAGGCCGAAACGGTCGCCGCAGCACTACGCGATCAACTTTATCAACTTACTTAAAACAACATCATGAACAAACCTGAGCTGCCAGAAGATGAATCGCAAGAAAAATACCTCGTTCCAGGTCTGGAACGCGGTCTGCGTCTGCTCTGCGAATTCAGCCGTCAAGACAAGACGCTATCAGCCCCGGAACTGGCGCGCCGCCTGGCGGTGCCGCGCTCGACGGTGTTTCGCTTGCTGGCCACGCTGGAGCGCATGGGCTTTGTCGAGCGCAATGACGGCGGGCGCGATTACCGTCTCGGCATGGCCGTGCTGCGGTTGGGCTTCGAATATCTGGCGTCGCTGGAGTTGACCGAAATCGGCCGTCCTTTGCTGGAACGCCTGCGCGACGAAATCGGCTATTCCTGCAATCTGGTGGTGCGCGATGGCCGTTCCATCGTCTATGTCGCCAAGTCAGTCACGCAAACCGCCTTCACCAGCCACGTCAACGTCGGCACCCGTCTGCCGGCGCACGCCACCGTGCTGGGCCGCGTGTTGCTGGAAGACCTGAGCCTGGGCGAACTGCGCGAGCTGTATCCGGAAGATCACCTGGAAGTGTTTTCCAGCAATACGCCCAAGACCGTGGTCGAGCTGTTCGATATGGTGCAAAACGACAAGCAACGCGGCTATGTATTGCAGGAAGGTTTTTTCGAAACCAGCATCTCTACCATCGCCGCACCGGTGCGCGATCATTCCGGCAAGGTAGTGGCGGCCATGGGCGCTACCATTCCGTCGCCGCATATCGACGCCAGCCAGCTCGACCTGATCGTACTGAAGGTGCGTGACACCGCCGGCGAACTATCGCGCCTGCTCGACCATGCTCCGGAAAAATCCGGCAAGGTCGTCAACATGTGGCAGGAGTAAAGCAATGCGCATGATTGATCTCGAGACCAAGGTCGCGGTCGTCACTGGTGGCTCTTCCGGTATCGGTCTGGCAACCGTCGAGTTGTTGCTCGACGCGGGAGCCGCAGTGGCTTTTTGCGGCCGCAACCAGGAGCGCTTGCAGCAAGTGGAGGCGCAACTGCGCCAGCGTTTTCCGCAAGCGAGAATGCTCTCGTCGGTCTGCGACGTGCTTTCAGCACAACAGGTGCAGGCTTTCGCTGCCGTCGTCGAGCAGCAACTGGGGCCGGTCTCGATATTGATCAACAACGCCGGCCAGGGTCGCGTGTCGACCTTTGCCGACACCGATGATGCGGCCTGGATCGAAGAACTGCGCTTGAAATTTTTCTCGGTGATTTATCCCACCCGCGCCTTTGCGCCGCAACTGCAGCGTATGAGCGAGCAGCATGGCGACGCTGCGGTGGTCTGTGTCAATTCGCTCTTGGCGATCCAGCCGGAACCGCACATGGTCGCCACTTCTGCCGCTCGCGCCGGGGTCCACAATCTGGTGCGTTCGCTGGCAACCGAATTGAGCGCGCAACAGATTCGCGTCAACGGCATCCTCATTGGTCTGGTCGAATCCGGCCAATGGCGCCGTCGCTATGAAGCGCGCAGCGAGGCTGAACGCGACTTGAGCTGGGCGCAATGGACCCAGGCGCTGGCGCAAAAAAAGCATATTCAACTCGGCCGTCTTGGCCTTCCACAGGAGGCTGCTCGCGCGATCATGTTTCTCGCGACGCCGCTTTCTTCGTACACAACAGGCAGTCATATCGATGTTTCAGGAGGACTTTCCCGCCATGCCTAAGCAAATCCAACAAGTAACCGTCGGCTGCGCCATTGCAGCTTTTCTAGAGCAATGCGACGTCAAGGCGGCATTCGGTGTGATTTCCATCCACAACATGCCCATCCTGGATGCGTTCGGCGAACGCGGCAAGATCCGCTTCGTGCCGGCGCGCGGTGAAGCCGGCGGAGCCAATATGGCCGACGCCTACGCGCGCACCACTGGAGGCCTGGGCGTGTGTCTGACCAGCACCGGCACGGCTGCCGGCAATGCCGCCGGCGCCATGGTGGAAGCACTGACGGCCGGGACGCCACTGTTGCATCTGACCGGTCAGATCGAAACGCCGTACCTGGATCAAAGCCTGGCTTATATCCACGAAGCGCCGGACCAATTGTCCATGCTCAAGGCAATCTCCAAGGCCGCCTTCCGCATCCGCAGCAGCGACACCGCCATCAGCACTATCAAGCTGGCCGTACAAACTGCACTGACAGCGCCGATGGGCCCGGTCAGTGTCGAGATCCCGATCGACATTCAGGCTGCGCTGATTGCCATGCCATCTGATTTGCAGCCGCTGCCGATTCCGGTGCAAGCGCCGTCCGAGCACGCTCTCGATGAACTGGCGGCGCGCCTGCTCAAGGCCAAACGTCCCTTGCTGTGGCTGGGCGGCGGCGCGCGTGGCGCCGGCAAGCAGGTGCAACGTTTGCTCGATCTCGGCTTCGGCGTGGTGACCAGCACTCAGGGGCGCGGCATTGTGGCTGAAGATGATCCACGTTCGCTAGGCTCCTTCAATTTGCACAAGCCGGTAGAAAATTTCTATCAGACCTGTGATGCCATGATCGTGGTCGGCTCGCGCCTGCGTGGCAATGAAACCTTGAAGTACGAGCTGAAACTGCCGCGTGCCTTGTATCGCATCGACGCCGATCCGTCGGCCGAAGGACGTTGCTATAACAGTGACTATTTCGTCTGCGGTGACGCTGCCCTGGCACTCGACGGTCTGGCTGATCGTCTCGGTCGCATGCAGGTTGATCCGGCCTTCATGGGCCAGTTGCAACAGGCCCGTGAGAGCGCCGTGCATGGCCTGATCGATGGTCTCGGTCCTTACAGCACTCTGGTCGAACAGGTGCAAAAGGCGGCTGGCCGCAACTTCAACTGGGTGCGCGACGTGACCGTCTCGAACAGCACCTGGGGTAATCGTTATCTGCGTATTTTTGATCCGCTGGCCGGCGTGCATGCACTCGGCGGCGGTATCGGTCAAGGGCTGGCGATGGGGATTGGCGCGGCCGTCGGCGCAGCTGTCAGTGGTTCCGGCAAAAAGACCTTCTGTCTGGCCGGCGACGGCGGCTTCATCCTGAATCTGGGTGAGTTGGCTACGGCGGTGCAAGAGCAGGCCGACATGATCATCGTGCTGATGAATGACAAGGGCTATGGCGTCATCAAAAACATTCAAGACGTGCAATACGGCGGCCGTCGTCACTATGTCGACCTGCATACGCCGGACTATGCCCTGTTGTCGCAGGCGCTGAAGCTGCGTCATGTGCGGGTGAGCAATCTGGCCGAGGCCGAAGGCGCGCTGCAAAACGCGCTGTCGGCGCCGGGTCCTTTCCTGCTGGAAATCGACATGTTGTCCATCGGTAGCTTTAAAACTGCCTTTGCCGGTCCGCCGGTGAATGCGGAAAAAGCCACTGCCAATCCAGCTGCGGCTGCGACTGCCACCGTATAAGGTCAAGGAGAGCACCATGTTGCATGTTTCGATGATCGGTTGCGGCGCCATTGGCGTGGGCGTCATGGAGTTGCTCAAGAGCGATCCGGAAGTGGCTTTCGATGTTGTTATCGTGCCGGAAGCCCATATGGACAAAGCACGCGTGCTGGTGTCCGCACTGGCGCCGCTGGCGCGCGTGGAAATGCGTCTGGGTGAGGAGCGTCCCGACCTGCTGATCGAATGCGCCGGTCATCAAGCAATTGAAGAACACATCATTCCGGCCTTGTTGCGTGGCATTCCTTGCATGGTGGTCTCGATCGGTGCGCTGTCGGAACCGGGCTTGGTGGAGAAGCTGGAAGCGGCGGCCTGCAAGGGAAAAACTCAGGTGCAACTGTTATCGGGGGCGATTGGTGCCATCGATGCCTTGTCGGCAGCGCGGGTAGGTGGTTTGGATTCAGTGGTCTACACCGGTCGCAAGCCGCCCCATGCCTGGAAGGACACACCGGCCGATGATCTGTTCGATCTGGACGGCATGACCACGGCCACCATGATCTTCGAGGGTAGCGCACGGGATGCGGCACGTTTGTATCCGAAAAACGCCAATGTCGCCGCCACCTTGTCATTGGCTGGGCTCGGCCTGGATCACACCCAGGTGCGCCTGTATGCCGATCCCGGCGTGAGTGAGAACGTGCATCACGTGGAGGCCAAGGGTGAGTTCGGCGGTTTCGAACTGACCATGCGCGGCAAGCCGCTGGCGGCCAATCCCAAGACCTCTGCGCTGACCGTGTTCAGCGTGGTGCGTGCGCTTGGTAATCGGGCGCACGCCCTGTCCATTTAAGTGAAAACCATGATGACTGAACTCAATCTCGACCAGACCTTGCCGATTTGCATTGCTGGCCAATGGCGGCTCGGTGGCGGTGATCGCTATGCCACTCTGTATCCAGCCAACGGTGAAGCCGTAGCTTATCTCAACGCGGCCAGCGTGGCTGACGTCGAAGAGGCCATCGTCGGTGCTGACCTGGCTTTTCGCACCAGCGGCTGGGCGCAGAAAAAGCCGCATGAACGCGCTGCTGTGTTGTACCGCGTGGCACAACTGATTCGTGAAAACGGCGAGGCGCTGGCCCAACGCCAGCGCCTGGACAATGGCAAGCCGATTACCGAAACCCGCAATCTGGTCGGCAGTGCTGCTGCCACCTTCCAGTTTTTCGCCGCGGCTTGCGAAACGCTGGAAGAAACCATCACGCCGATGCGCGGCGACAATCTCACCATGAGCGTCTATGAGCCCATGGGCGTGGTCGCCGCCATCACGCCGTGGAATTCGCCGATTGCCAGCGAAGCGCAAAAAATGGCGCCGGCGCTGGCGGCCGGCAATGCCGTGGTGGTCAAGCCAGCTGAGGTGACGCCGCTGATGGCGCTGGAGCTGGCGCGCATTTGCGAACAGGCCGGCGTGCCCAAGGGTTTGATCAGCGTCTTGCCTGGCAAGGGCTCAGTGATTGGCGACGCCATTACCTTGCATCCATTGGTCAAGCGTGTGTCGTTTACCGGCGGCACTAGCACCGGCAAGCACATCGCTCATATCGCGGCCGACAAGATGATGCCGGTGTCGCTGGAATTGGGCGGCAAATCGCCTACCATGGTGTTTGAAGATGCCGACATCGACCACGCTGTGGCCGGCGTGTTGTATGGCATTTTCAGCTCCTCGGGCGAATCCTGTATCGCCGGTTCGCGGCTGTTCGTGGCGCGTGCCATCTACGACAGTTTCATGGAACGTCTGGCCGCTGGTGCAGCTGCGTTGCGTGTGGGCGATCCGGCCGACGAATGCACTCAGGTCGGTCCGCTGATCACGGCGCGTCATCGTGACAGCATTGAGTCCTATGTGGCACTGGGCGTGGCCGAAGGTGGCCGCATTCGTACCGGTGGTACGCGTCTTGCAGGCCAACAGTTTGCCAGTGGTAACTACTATCTGCCGACCATCATCGAAGGTGTGCGCAATGATCAGCGCATCTGTCAGGAAGAAATTTTCGGGCCGGTGTTGGTGGCGATGCCGTTCGACGATGAAGCCGATCTGATCGCGCAAGCCAACAACAGCGTGTATGCACTGGCAGCCGGGATCTGGACGCGCGACTATAAAAAAGCGTGGCGTTTCGGTCGGGCAGTCCAGGCCGGTAACGTTTGGATCAACACCTATAAACAGTTTTCGATTTCAACGCCGTTCGGCGGTTGGCGTGATAGCGGCCTCGGACGCGAAAAGGGCCGCCTCGGCATTCTGCAATACATGGAGCAAAAGAGCATGTATTGGGGCCTCAACGAAAACCCGCTGCCCTGGGCAGGTTAAGTCATTGGCTAGCCAGGTATTGGTAACAATAACGCCGGGCGGCCGCAAGGAGAAATAAATGGATGTATTAGGTATCGACGAAATCACCTATGGTGCGGATGACTTGCCGGCGTGCAAGCAATTTTTCTCCGACTGGGGCATGAGCTTGGTCAGCGAAACCGCACAGTCATTGGTATTCGCATCGCAAAACGCTTGTCGAGTGGTGATCAAGTCGATTGACGATCCCAGTCTGCCGCCGGCCATTGAAGCGGGGCCGACCTTGCGTGAAGTCGTCTGGGGCGTGTCGGCGGCCGAGGTGTTGCCTAAGTTTGCTGAGCGCATCAAGGCGCTGCCGGGTTATTTCAATGACGGTCAGCGCGTTGGCTGTACCGATCCGAATGGTCTGGCAGTGCGCTTTCAGCTTACCCAAAAGCACGAAGTGCAGGTCGAATGCGCGAGCATGAATACCTGGAATCAAAAAAACCGTATCAATCAGCGCAGTCCGGTCTACGAACGCGCCACGCCGATCGAAGTGGGCCACGTGGTGTTCTTCGTCAAGGATGTGCAGGCTTGCGAAAAGTTCTACTGCGAGAACTTTGGTTTCGTCCCTTCCGACCACTATCCCGGGCGCGGTGCTTTCCTGCGTTGCGCCGATGTCGGTGGCCATCACGACATTTTCTTGTTGCAGCCGCCGGAGGCGCGGGCGGGCCTCAATCACGTGGCGTTTACGGTACGTGACATTCACGAAGTCTTTGGCGGCGGTATGCATATGTCGCGCCAGGGCTGGGATACCCAGTTGGGGCCGGGACGCCATCCGATTTCTTCAGCTTACTTCTGGTATTTCAAAAATCCGGCCGGCGGCTTGATCGAATACTACGCCGATGAAGATCAGCTTGATGCCGACTGGCAGCCGCGCGATTTTGAACCGGGACCGACTGTGTTTGCGGAATGGGCCATCGACGGCGGCATCGACGGTAATACCCGCCGGCAAAAAAATGCCCAGGGACCTAGCGGCAAGTTTTTGACCGACCGCCAAGCAAACGCCAAATAAACGGAGTAATGACGATGTCCTCTTTCAAAATCGGTATTCTAGGCGCCGGCATCGGCGGCCTTACCGCCGCCATTGCGCTGCACCGCGCCGGCCATGATGTGGTGGTGTATGAGCAATCCAAGCAGTTCCTGCGCGTGGGCGCCGACATCAATCTGACACCCAATGCAGTACGAGCGCTGGATGGCCTGGGCATCGCCGCAGCCGTGCGCCGCACCGCTGCACGGCCAACTCATCGCATCAGCCGCACCTGGGATAGCGGCGTAGAAACCTCGCGTCTGGAAATGGGCGACAGCGCCGAGAAAAAATACGGTGCGCCACAGCTGACCATCCATCGTGCCGATTTGCTGGCCGCGCTAGCCGAAGTGTTTCCAGCCGAACGCGTGCGCTTTGCCAAGCGTGCGGAAGCGATCAATGAAGACGCCGCCGGCATCACGCTCAATTTCACCGATGGCAGCAGCGACCGGGTCGATGTGTTGATCGGTGGCGACGGCATCCATTCGGCGGTACGCAGCGCCATGTTCGGCAAGGAAAGTCCGCGCTTTACCGGGGTGGTGGCGTTCCGCGCCGTGATCCCCGCCGAGCGCGTGGCGCAGGTGCCTAATCTACAAGCCTTTACCAAGTGGTGGGGGCCGAATCCGGAAAGCCAGATCGTGACTTTCCCGCTCAACTGCGGCAAGGATATTTTCATCTTCGCCACCACCGCGCAAGACAGCTGGCAGCTGGAATCATGGACCACGCCGGGCAGCGTGCAAGAGTTGCGCGACAGCTATGCCGGGTTTCATCCCGACGCCACCGCTTTGCTGGATGCCTGCAACGAAGTCTTGAAGACCGCGCTGTACGAGCGCGATCCTTTGCCGCACTGGTCCAAGGGACACATGACTTTGCTTGGCGATGCCAGCCATCCGATGATGCCTTTCATGGCGCAAGGCGCAGGCATGGCCATCGAAGATGCGGTGGTGCTGGCGCGTTGCCTGGAGCACGTGAGCTCGGCCGCAGCCATCACCGAAGCTCTGCAAACCTATGAGGCAATGCGCCTGGAGCGCACCAGCCAGATCCAGATCGGTTCACGCGGCAACAATTGGCTGCGTGAAGGTGGCAATGCCGACTGGGTCTATGGCTACGACGCCTGGAATGAACCGATGGCAACCGTAACGGTGTAAGCCATGAGCCCATCCGAGCACAAGCCAGAAACCATGCTACTGACCGTGCTGCTCAAGCACGATCAGTCCAAGAATCTGGAAGAAATTCAAGCGCATATGAAACGGCTTGACTGGTGGGAACGTTTTCCGGTCGCCGGCACCCGCGTGGTGTCCTGGACCGTGGCCATGGGGCTGGGCCAGATTGTCACGCTGGAACTGCCGCCGGCCTTGCTGCCGCTGGTTAATGTGGAACTGGAGCGCTCGGCCTGGGGCGTGTTCCGTACCGAGTGCTACCCAACTTACGATTTTGTACCCGTGCGTGAGCGTATCCGCGAGCGCGTCAAGAATGGAGGTCAATGATGACTGCAACAGTGAAAGACGTTTATCTCAATCCGCATCAGGCGCGCCGTCGTGCGCCGACCCAGTATGAAGACCTGCTGGGGGATTCCATCGAGCGAGCCTATGCCGCCGGCATTCATGAGCTCAGCGCGCTGGTGGCGCATCTCAATCGCACCGGCCCAGGTTGCCCGCATAACCAGGGCGTCTGGACGGAAGCCAATTACCAGGAAGAAATTGCCCGCTTGGCGGCATAAGTGTTGCGCATTTAGCCATCCGATACTCAGGAGAATATGTAATGAGAACGACAGCCAATGATCCCGTCGATGCGGTCCTCGCCGTTGGATTGAAAGATTTGTGGTACCCGATCTGCCCATCCGAATTTGTTGCCGAGCGTCCGGTGTCGCTGCGTCGTCTGGGCAAGAAGTTCGTGTTGTGGCGCGAAACCAATGGCACCTTGCACGCCTTGGAAGATCACTGTCCGCACCGTGGCGCCCCCTTGTCCATGGGCATCGCCATGGGTGATCGCATTGCCTGCGGCTACCACGGTGTGCAGGTGCGCTTTGACGGCGTGGTCACCAGCGTGCCCGGCAGCCCGGGCTGCAAACTGGAAGGTGCCAAGGCGACCCGTTCGTATCACGTCACCGAGGCTTGCGGCGCGATTTTCCTGTTCAACTCCAGCAGCGATATTGCCGAACCGCCACCGCTGCGTCTGCCGGACGAGCTGACTAGCCCGGAATACTCCAACTTCCTTTGCTATACCGAATGGAAGGGCGACTACCGCTACGTGCTGGACAATGTGATGGACCCGATGCACGGCACCTTCCTGCACAAGCAGTCGCATTCGATGGCCGAAGGCGATAATTCGGCCTCGTTCGGCATTCGTGAAACCGATATCGGCTTCGTGTTTGAAAAAGCAGGCCAGCGTGACGTCAATTTCGACTGGACCGAATGGGCCGACACCGATTTGCATTGGATGCGGCTGGCGATTCCCTATCCCAAGACCGGCGGTCCTGGTGGCAGTTTCGTCATCATCGGCAGCTACACGCCCATCGTCGACAACGTCGCTGCGGTATTCCACTGGCGCTGCCGCAAGCTGAGTGGCTGGCAAAAAGATACCTGGCGCTTTCTCTACCGCAACCGCCTGGAAGCGCGCCACTGGAATGTGCTGGAGCAGGACCGGATGGTGCTGGAGGTGATGGAGCCGGACGCTAATCAACGTGAAATGCTGTACCAGCATGACATGGGCATCGTGCGCTTGCGCCGTCACATGCGCAATCTGGCCAAAGAGCAGCTAGCTCGCGAAGAGACTGCCGAGGCGCAGAAGAACACCAGCAAGGCAGCCTGAGCCATGGCAGCCATGCAGGCCGTGCGCCATGTCAAGAGCGAGCAGGTCGCCGAGCTGGCCGGTGCGAGCTGGTCCAATTGTCTGAGGATAGGCAATGAAATCATCCTCTCTGGCATGACCGCGCATCCTGCTACGCGCCATAGCGTGCTCTCGACTTATGAGCAAACGCTGCTGGTGTTGGGCAAGGTACGCGATTTGGTGGTGGCAGCCGGCGGTTCCGTGGGCAGTATTTACAAGCTGGTGATTTACGTCACGGCAATTGCCGACAAGGATGAAGTCGGCCGCGCACGCCGCGATTTTTTCCAGGCACCGTATCCATGTTCGACCTTGGTCGAGGTCAGCGCGCTGGTGTTTCCTGAGTTGACGGTAGAGATTGACGCCAGCGCGCGCCTCGATATCGATTTGCAGCAATCAGTTTCTGTATAGGTTCTTTTATGAGCAGCTCTCTTCTTACCGTTCGTGTCCAGGCCATGCGTTTCGAAGCGCAGAGCATCGTCAGCGTTGAGCTGGTGTCGCCGCAGGCTGCCGAACTGCCGGCCTTTACTGCCGGCGCCCACATTGACCTGCATCTGGGCAACGGTGTGGTGCGCAGTTATTCGCTGCTCAATGCGGTGGCTGAACGGCATCGCTATGTGGTTGGCGTGCTCAATGACCGCAATAGCCGCGGCGGCTCGCGCTATGTCCATGAACAGTTGCGGGTGGGCAGTACCTTGTCGATCTCGCTGCCGCGCAATAATTTTGCGCTCGACGAGAGCGCTGCACATTCGGTGCTGATCGCCGGTGGCATCGGCATCACGCCGATCTCCTGTATGTTGCAGGCGCTGCGCGGGCAGGGCAAGTCGGCCGAGCTACTGTACTGTGCGCGCTCACGTACTGAGGCCGCCTTCACCGATACCTTGCTGGCCTTGCCGCAGGTGCATAGTCACTTCGATGCCGAGCAGGGCACGCCGCCGGACCTACGCGCTTTTTTGGCTGCCAAGTCCAAGGATGCACATTTCTATTGTTGCGGGCCGACCCCGATGCTGCAGGCGTTTGAGACCATCTGCGAGGAACTGGGCCTGGCCCATGTCCATATCGAACGCTTCAGCGCCGGCGCAAGCGCGGCTGCCGTGCAGGGCGACGCCTATGTGGCTGAACTGGCGCGCAGCAAGAAATCAATTACGGTGCCGGCCGGTAAATCCTTGCTCGATGCCTTGCTTGATGCTGGTCTCGATGTTGAGCACAGCTGTCGCGAAGGCGTCTGCGGCGCCTGTGAAACCAAGGTGCTGGAGGGTGAACCGGAACATCGCGACGGCGTGCTCAGCAAGAGCGAGAAGGCTTCCAATAAAACCATGATGGTCTGCGTGTCGGGCTGTAAAGGCCGCCGTCTGGTGCTGGACCTGTAGCAATAACAGGTGCTCAAACATGCCCGCAGCGTCGGGCATTTTTTTGAGTCTAATGTTTTTTGTGGAACGTTGATTCATGGGCGAAACAAAAGCGCCGGGTGTTGAAGTCAACGTACCGAATAAAAAATTCACCTTCCATAGGCGTGGGGCATATGGAGGAAGTGAACACGGTCTCAGGCCGTGATTAATCGAAGGGGAGTTGCATGAAGAAGGTACTCTTTGCCGTCACCGCCACTGGCTTTGCGCTCAGCGCAATGGCTCAAAGCAGCGTGACGATTTACGGTAGCATGGACGTCGGTACAGCCTACATCAGTAATCTCGGCGGCGCATCGGTTGCGCGGGTCGATCAGGGCACGATGCAGCCGGACCGCATCGGTTTTCGCGGTAGCGAAGATCTGGGCGGCAATCTGAAGGCCAACTTCTTGCTGGAAGGTGGTTTCTATTCCGACACTGGCGCTCAGACCAAAGCCGGGGTCTTGTTCAATCGTTACAGTACGGTCGGCCTGTCTGGTGACTTCGGCGCCGTTGCCATCGGCAACATGCCGGACGTGGTTTTTGAATATGTCGGAAAACTATCCGATGGCTACCAGTTGACCAATTGGTACCTGTTCCATCCGGGTAACCTGGACAGCCTAGCCAACACCTACCAGTTTAATAACGCGGTGCGCTATACCACGCCTACCTTCGCAGGTTTCCAGGCGAGCGCCATGTACGGCTTCGGCGAAGTCGCCGGCGACAGCAGCAACGGTCGCAACATCAGCACCGGTGCGACGTATACCAATGGTCCGCTGAGCGCCAGCCTGGCTTATTCCAAGCTTAACAACCGTGCCGCCGGTTTCGCCGGGACCTTCCTGACGAGCCTGGGTCTGGGTTCGGCCGCGACCGTCTTCAACAGCCTGACGACCACGGCCGCCGGTGTCGGCTACACCATCGGCGACGTGCGCCTCAACAGCGTATATACCCAGGTCAAGATGGATTTGCCGACCGGGCTTGAGCCGACCCAGCACAACTTCGACCTCGGCGCAGCCTGGCATTACGCCACGCAAGACACGCTCAATCTTGGCTATGAACTGTCCACGCTCAACAATGATCACTGGAACACGGTCAGTGTGAGCAATGTGCATGAACTGTCCAAGCGCACGCAGTTGTACGCGCAACTGTCGTATCAGCGCGCCAGCGGTGGCGCCATGGCCATCATGAACGGCACTGGCGCCTCTGGTGCCACCGGCGTTTCAGGCAGCACCAGTCAGATGGTGACGACGATTGGTATCCACCATTCGTTCTAAGTTGTAGTCAGTGGGGAACGCAAACCGGCGCCGACCGACATCCCGGCGCCGGTTTGTCATTTGGGGAAGCGAAGATGACAAAATTGAAATTGGGAACCAGACTGGGACTGGCATTTGGTCTGGTAGTGCTGCTGCTCATCGGTATCACCGGCTTAGCCATACAAAGCCTGGGGGCCTTGCATGACGGCACCGAACTGATCGTCAAAAATCGCTATCCGCAGGTGATTGTCGCCAATGACATCGTCTTGCAGATCAGCGAAAACGCCATTGCCATGCGTAATATTTTGCTCATCGATGATCACGATAGCCTGCTCAAAGAGATCCGCCGCATCGAAGAAGGGGAGAAAAATATTGATGCCAGTCTGCATCTCCTGCAGCAGATGCTTTCCAGCGACATGGGCCGCAAGTCCTATGGCGAAATCATGGCGCTGCGCGCCACTTACGAAAAAGGCCAGCAAGCGTTTCTCAAGCTGGCGGCCACCGGCGCCACCATGGATGCCTCGCAATTGTTGCTGACCTCCTTGCGCAGTGACCAGCAAAATTACATCAACCGGGTCAAGGCCTATATCAAGGGCGGTTCCATTGTCATGGCGCAGAGCGGCACCGAAGCCAGCGATCTGTATCACAGCAAGACCCGCGTCATGCTCGTCATGGCCGCCATCGCCGTCATGCTGGCCGGCACTTTCGCCTACTGGATCACGCGTTCGATCACGGTACCGATCAACGACGCGGTGCGTTTTGCCCAGCATGTCGCCGCCGGCGACCTCAGCCAGCGGGTTGGGCGCATTGCCGATGATGAGATCGGCCAGCTGTTGCAGGTGCTGCAAGAGATGAATGGCGGCCTGTGCGGCATCGTGGCAGAAGTGCGCAGCGGCGCCGACACAATTGCCAGGGCTTCCAGCGAGATTGCCAGCGGCAACCTGGATCTGTCTTCGCGCACCGAGCAGCAGGCCAGTGCGTTGGAAGAAACTGCGGCGACCATGGAGCAGTTGACTTCGACCGTCCGACAAAATGCTGACAATGCGCGTCAGGCCAGCCAACAGGCGGCCAGCGCATCTGATGTTGCGCTGCGTAGCGGCGCGGTGGTGGCGCAAGTGATCGCGACCATGGGCTCGATCAGTACGTCGTCGAACAAAATCGTCGACATCATCAGCGTCATCGACGGGATTGCCTTTCAGACCAATATTCTGGCCTTGAACGCGGCGGTCGAAGCCGCACGCGCCGGCGAACAAGGGCGCGGTTTTGCCGTCGTCGCCGCAGAAGTGCGGACGCTGGCGCAACGTTCGGCGCTGGCAGCCAAGGAAATCAAAGACTTGATCGACGCTTCGGTCGAGCAAGTCGAGCGCGGCAGTATCCTGGTTAGCCAAGCTGGAACCACCATGGACGATGTGGTTGCCAGCGTGCGCCGCGTCAGCGGTATTGTCGGCGAGATATCGTCGGCCAGCCTGGAGCAAAGCTCCGGCATCGAGCAAGTCAATCAAGCCATCACGCAAATGGACTCGGTGACCCAGCACAATGCTGCACTGGTTGAGCAGGCCGCCGCCGCCGCGCAGTCCTTGCAGGATCAATCCGCCCATCTGGCCCAGGTGGTTGGGATATTTAAAATCGTCTAGCGTCCGCCGGCGACTTCCCGCTCGCCAAGTCTTCCTATCTTGCGCTGTCTCAGGTATATTTTGCGCCCCCCGGCTGCGGCCGGGGAGTTGCCCGCTGCCGCCCTCTTGTGGCTGCAGAGCTGGACGGCTGTATAGTGCGATTTCTTAAGTAAACTACCACATATAGGGTCTAAGTCTTGATTTGCTACGACCTATTGTGTTTCCAGCTTTTCTTGTCTACTATGAGATGGTAGAATCCAAGAACACTGGGGGAAACAGTTTGGCGTAGTAGTGCCGACCTCGATGAGGGGTGTTTTCCCGAAAGAACAGATATATAGTCTTGTCCAATGTGGCGGCTGGTGTGCGCTGAAGTTGCCAGTCTCAGACGGTGCACCATGCCAGCCAAGCAAGCAAGCACGCCGTCAGCAGTATTTATCGTCAATCAGTCAATCTCCGGCACGGCCGGGACCTCTAAGTAAATAAAGTAAACAAAGTAAAGGATCTAACATGCTTTCTTGGGATGATGAAGTGAAGGCGGCGCCATCCGCGCCCCATGCCCCACAAGTACCTCAGCCGGCTGCCGCCAGCCAAGCGCGCGCGCAGTTTCAGGATGTCGCGATCAATCCAGAGTTGGTAACCAAGGATGAAGTGCAGGTGGATGTCGCCAGCCGCGTCAATGCCGCCGACAAACGCATCATCAACGGCCACACTGACGTCAATCAACTGGTGCCGTTCAAGTACAAATGGGCTTGGGATAAATACCTGGCCGGTTGCGCCAACCACTGGATGCCGCAGGAAATCAACATGCAGCGTGACATCGAGCTGTGGAAGAACCCGAACGGTCTGACCGACGACGAACGTCGTCTGGTCAAACGCAATCTGGGCTTTTTCGTCACCGCCGATTCGCTGGCCGCCAATAACATCGTGCTCGGCACCTACCGCCACATCACTGCGCCAGAATGCCGCCAGTATTTGCTACGCCAGGCTTTCGAGGAAGCCATCCACACCCACGCTTACCAATACATCGTCGAGTCGCTGGGTCTGGACGAAGCGGAAATCTTCAATGCCTATCACGAAGTCAAATCGATTCGCGACAAGGATGAGTTCCTGATCCCCTTCATCAACACGCTGACCGATCCGGCCTTCACCACCGGCACCACCGAGAATGATCAGAAGCTGTTGAAGTCGCTGATTGTCTTTGCCTGCATCATGGAAGGCCTGTTCTTCTATGTCGGCTTCACGCAGATCCTGGCGTTGGGCCGTCAGAACAAGATGATGGGTGCGGCCGAACAATATCAGTACATCTTGCGTGACGAATCGATGCACTGCAATTTCGGCATCGACCTGATCAACACGATCAAGATGGAGAACCCACATTTGTGGACGCCGGAATTCAGGAATGAAATTAAAGCGTTGTTTTTAAGCGCGGTAGAGTTGGAATATCGTTACGCAGAGGATACAATGCCGCGAGGTGTGCTAGGTTTGAATGCACCGATGTTCAAAGGGTACTTACGATTCATCGCTAATCGTCGTGCGCAACAAATCGGATTAGATCCGTTGTTCGCGCAAGAAGAAAATCCGTTTCCATGGATGAGCGAGATGATCGATTTGAAGAAGGAGCGCAACTTCTTTGAAACCCGTGTCATCGAATATCAAACCGGAGGCGCGCTTAACTGGGAATGAAGTGCCCATCTCGTCAACGCTCTTCAGCGAGATCAGCAAGGCACATAGCAGTCGGGTAGCTTGCAAGATATCCGACTGTCAAAAATGGAAAGGCTGTCGCCAAATTTAATGAACAGTAAAAGACCGAATCGATCTTCTCTGTTATCGCCGCTTAACCCGATCCAATCGGGGAAGGCGGTTTTTCCTTTGAAAAACCTGAAGGTTTTTCGGGAAGTGTATTCCTGACGCTAGCGTGTAATCCGCTGGCGTTTTTTTTGGTTGTTGCGCGTAGACGCGTTCCTCCAGGCTCGGCAACAGCCGAGCAGAGGCGCAACCAAGATAGCTGAAGCGCTGCATAGGTGAGGGGATGCAGCAGTTCAGCTGGTGCCGAATTCATTAGCGCAAGCAGAAGCTTGCTTGTGCCGATGAATAATCCGCCTGCATCATCGCGATGGTACAGACGGGTTTTTTAAATCAAGCTTGATTTTTTCCATCACGTGAAGAAGGAGAAACAAAATGGCAACAGCAACAAAGAAAGCAGCAGCGAAGAAGCCTGCTGCAAAGAAGGCAGCCACCGAAGTTAAAAAGCCGGTAGCAGCCAAGAAGGCAGCAGCACCTAAGAAGGTCGTCGCCGCCAAGAAGCCAGTCGCTAAGGCAGCAGCAAAGCCAGTAGCAGCTAAGAAGGCAGCAGCGCCTAAGAAGGCCGTCGCCGCCAAGAAGCCAGTAGCAGCGAAGAAGGTTGTCGCCGCCAAAAAGCCAGCAGCAGCGAAGAAGGTTGTCGCCGCCAAAAAGCCAGTAGCAGCGAAGAAGGTTGCAGCGCCTAAGAAAGCCGTTGTCGCCAAGAAGCCAGTAGCAGCGAAGAAGGCCGTTGCCGCCAAGAAGCCAGTCGTCAAGGCAGCAGCTAAGCCAGTGGCCAAGAAAGCAGCAGCACCTAAGAAGGCCGTTGCCGCCAAGAAGCCAGTTGTCAAGGCAGCAGCTAAGCCGGTCGCAGCAAAGAAAGCAGCGGCGCCTAAGAAGGCTGTCGCCGCCAAGAAGCCTGTCGTCAAGAAGGCCGCCGCTAAGCCAGCAGCAGCAAAGCCAGTCGTTAAGGCTGCAGCCAAGCCAGCAGTGAAGGCAGCCGCTAAGCCAGCAGTCAAGGCTGCAGCGAAGAAGCCAGCCGTCAAGAAAGCAGCCGCTAAGCCAGCAGCTGCCGCTCCTGCGGTAAAGACTGTGCTCAACCCGGCAGCCGCTTGGCCGTTCCCAACAGGCACAACACGTCCTTAATCGGATCTGGCCTGGCGCCTGAGCAATCGGGCGTAATCCCGCTGTGTAACTCGCCAACGTGAGTTACGCAGCGGTTTTTTTTTGTTCTTTCGATGTGATGGGTCTAACAAAACCTTGATCGCTGCATTTTGTCAGGCGCTCTTATTCGGCGCCGCTCTATGGGGATGGCACACTATGGTTTAGTATGTGCGATGAGGCTGGATTTTGGGCTGGCTACTAATGGAGATTGACCGTGTTGCATAGCATTTTCATGTTGATCGTTGATACCGCCGCCAGTGTTCTGGCCGGGGTATTGTTGCTGCGTTTCTGGATGCAGGTGGTGCAGGTGCGTCCGCCGGCTTCGGTGGGGCAGTTTGTGTTTCAGTTGTCGGATTGGCTGGTTAAACCGCTGCGGCGCGTCTTGCCTGGCGTCGGTGGTTATGACTGGGCCAGTTTGGTGGGCGCGTTTCTGGTGGTGCTGCTGTCGATCGTGGCGGCAATTGGTTTTGGTAATGGGTTTGCGTTCCAGCCAATCATCGTGTTCACACTGCTGCGCTTTTGCGAATGGATTTTTTATGGCTTCATGGCCACGTTGATCATCGAAGCGATCTTTAGCTGGGTCAATCCCTACGCGCCGCTGGCGCCGTTTGTGCGTGCCTTGAACGAGCCACTGCTCAAGCCTTTGCGCAGGGTTGTGCCGCTCATCGGCAATGTCGATCTATCGTCATTGGTAGCGCTGATCCTGCTGCAAATTGCCGTGCGTCTGGTGAGCATGGCGATTCTGGCGTTGGTCTAGGGGTTCTTCTGACGCCACTGCTGCAAGGCCTGGAGCGTATTGGTGACGTGCAGGTCGGGGCTCATGCTGGTGTATTCGTAGACGATGGCGTGATCCGGCGCGATGACGTAGGAGGCGCGGTTGGCGTAATTGGTCTTGAACATGAGCACGGCATCGTAAGACTTCATGATCTTTTGATCGGTGTCGGCAGCGACCGCGAATTTACTGCCACAAGCGCTTAACGAGAACTGCTTGAGGGTATCGAGCTGGTCATTGGAGACGCCAATGACGGTGGCACCCAGTGCCTTGTATTTTTCGATGGCGTCGGCAAACAAGTGCGCCTCGATGGTACAGCCGGTGGTGAATGCCGCTGGATAAAAATACAGCACTACCGGTCCTTTCTTGAGCGCCTCTGCCAGTGAGAAGGTCGATACCTGCCCAGCCAGCGCGGCCTGGGCAGTGAAATCGGGAGCTTGCTCACCGACCTTGAGTTCCGCCTGCGCCAACTGGCTCACTGACAAGGCACACACCGCAGTGAGAAGGGCGGCAATGACATGTTTCATGGTGCGTCCTTTTCATGCGGCGCCGCCTTGGTAGTGGCTAGCACACGGTTCTCAACATCAAGCGAAACGATAACCGAAGCTCTTGTGGAAGCGTTCTTCAATTTCGGCCAGGCTCGGGGCATGGTTTTGCGGACCCTGAGAGGCGATTTTAATCGATCCCATCAAACTCGACAGACGGCCGATGGTGGCCCAGTCCATGCCCTTGGTCAGACCGAACAGCATGCCGGCACGGAAGGCGTCGCCGCAACCAGTTGGATCAGCGATGGCATCGGCCGTGACACAGGGGATCTCAATCTTTTGGCCGTCGGTGAAAATCTCGGCGCCTTGCTCTCCGCGCGTCACAATCAGGGCTGACACTTGTTGGGCGATTTGCTCCAGCGTCAGGCCGGTGCGCGTGGTCAGCAATTCTGCTTCGTAGTCGTTGACGGCGACGTAGCTGGCCAGTTCGATGAAATGCTTGAGCTCGTCACCGTTGAACATGGGCAGGCCTTGGCCTGGATCGAAAATCAAAGGGATATTCAGTGCGACGCTTTGTTCAGCGTGCTGCAGCATGCCGTCGCGGCCATCGGGAGCGACGATCGAAAATTTGACGGCACCAGCGTCGGCAACCTTGTTTTCGTGCGAAAACGTCATGGCGCCGGGATGAAAGGCGGTGATCTGGTTGCTGTCAGCGTCGGTGGTGATGAAGCATTGCGCCGTAAACGAGGAGTCAATGACGCGCACGCATTGGGTAGAAATATTGAGTGCTTTGAAGCGCTCCAGATAGGGTGCACCATCCTGGCCAAGGGTGGCCATGATGAGCGGCTCGCCACCCAGCAATTTGAGATTGTAGGCAATATTGCCAGCACAGCCGCCAAATTCGCGGCGCATGGAAGGAACCAGGAACGATACGTTGACCTTGTGTAACTGATCGGGCAGTAAAGATTCCGAAAATTTCCCTTCGAATTGCATGATGGAATCGAAAGCGAGCGAGCCGCAAATAAGTGAACTCATGAAGAAATTCCAGAAAAATTAAGAATGCTGCATTGTAGAAGAATCTGCTAGGGTTTTCATGCTTACTTGCTCGATATCGCGTTCAGGCAACTTGCTACTGTCTCAAGGGAAGAACAGATAGACGCGGTAGCCCGCTGCCGCCGGCTGAGTTGATTCGAAACTTAGTTTGATTGCTTGCTCACTGTCGCCGCTGAAGCCGTCGCCTTCTTGCAAGGACAGCGGCAGATATTCACTGGGCGTAAACACGCGGCGGATGATGGGCTTGTCATCGCCATCGTTGAGGGTCAGTTCAAGGTAGGGCCAGGACTGGGTGGTATGACTGCGATTGCGCAGCAACACGCTCAGCGTATAGATATTGGCGTTGGAGGGCAGTTGTTGCAGTTCACTGGAGTCCAGCGATAACTGCTCAATATTGCTGGGCAGACCGACAGTGCAATGGAGTACCTTGCACATCGCCGCCAACGGCGGCTGGGTCGCTGGCAGCCAGGCCACCAATTGATTGCGCCATCCGTAAATGGCTTGCAGCAACAGCATGATGCTCAGCAGGACAATACCCACGCTCATGACAATCCGGAAAATCTCTTGCAGGCGTTCGCGGCGTTCGGCGTGTTGGACGAAGGCAGGCAGATCTTCGTCGTCTGGGGCCGCTTCGTCATTATCATCGGCTGCATCTTGGTCCTGCATCTCGAGGCTGCTGCTGGCGGTAGTTTCTTGCCGCAGTCCGGCAGCAATATCGCGTTCGGGTTGCGCGCCCAAGTCATTCTCTAGAGGCTTGATCTCGGCCAGCTTGTTTGACGCACCGACAATGCTTGCCGCCTCTGCGCTAGTGACCGAGTTTGGTTCGGCCACCTCATCGCTTGCCACACCCCATGGGGCATCGTTGGTGGCGGCAGCGACATTGGCGAAGGTGTTGGCAAGATTGGCGGTGATCCAGGCCGGCGGCGTGGCGCCTGCTGCAGTGCCGATGCTCGGCTTGTCAGGTACAGACTGAGGTGAGGATTGAGGTGAAGATACTGCAGCCAATTGCTCTTCTGGTTCCGGCGGCAGCAGATGGGCATTGCCATCGAAGACTTCTTTGCAACTGCCGCAACGGACCAGGCCGTCGCGCAATGTGAGCTGATCTTGCGCGACGCGAAATGTCGTCTGACAGAACGGACATTGGGTCGCCAGCACCATTAGTGAGCCTCGCCGCGCTGCACGTTTAGGCTGCGGCGGCCTGGCCAGCCAGGGCTACCCAGCCTTCGTGCTGCGCCCACACGCTCAGGGAGATATGCGGGGCATAAGCGGCGATGACTTCGTCGGCCTGGCGTTCCAGCACGCCTGACAATACCAAGGCACCACCGGCGGCGACACGGCCGGCCAGCATCGGCGCCATCAACTGCAAAGGACCGGCCAGGATGTTGGCGACCACGATGGCATAGGTTTCGGTCTCGGGATGCTGTTGGGCAAAGTCGTCCGGCAAGAAGTAGTCGATCTCGCAGCCATTACGCGTGCTGTTGAAGCGCGCCGATTCCAGCGCCTGAGGATCGATGTCGACGCCAATGACCTGTTGTGCGCCGAGCTTTTTTGCCACCAGCGCCAGAATACCGGAGCCGCAGCCGTAGTCGAGTACGGTAGCAGTCGCGGCATTGGCATTGGCTTCCAGCCATTCCATACACAGCCGTGTGGTGGGATGGCTGCCGGTGCCGAATGCCAGGCCGGGATCAAGCTCAAGTACCAGTGCATCCGGCTCCGGCGCAGCGTGCCAGCTCGGCACTACCCAGATGTGCTTGCCAATATGAATCGGATCGAATTGCGATTGCGTCAGACGTACCCAGTCTTGATCTGCCACCGGCCGCAGGTTGAACGGCGGTAGCTTGCTCAGTCCAATGGCTGCGGTTGCTGCCGCGACGAGGGCGCCATGGTCGACGTCGACATCGGCCAGCGCCACCACGCGACTGCGCTCCCACGCCGCCTCGGTCGGCTCCATGCCGGGTTCGCCGAACAAGGGCCGCTCGGCCAGCGTGCCTTCATCGGCGTCTTCTACCGAGACCGACAGCGCACCAGCCTCCATCAAGGCATCCGATAAGGCTTCGGCCTGGCTGCGTGTGACTTCAATAACGATTTCGGTCCAGCTCATTATTTACTTCTTCGCCGTTTTTTCAACGGCAGGCGTGGTGGGGCGCTCTGCCAGCTTGTGCTCAAGGTAATGGATGTTGGTGCCGCCTTCGATGAAACGGGCATCGACCATCAATTCGCGATGCAGCGGGATGTTGGTCTGAATGCCTTCGACCACCATTTCCGACAGCGCAATCTGCATGCGGCGAATGGCCTGTTCACGTGTAGCACCGTAGGAGATCACCTTGCCAACCATGGAATCGTAGTTGGGCGGCACGAAATAACCGGCGTAAGCATGCGAGTCAACCCGAATGCCAGGACCGCCAGGTACGTGCCAGGCGGTCAAGCGGCCAGGCGACGGCGTGAACTTGAACGGATCTTCGGCATTGATACGGCATTCGATGGCGTGGCCCTTGAGTTCGATATCGCGTTGACGATAGCGCAGCTTCTCGCCGAAGGCGATGCGAATCTGTTCCTGGACGATATCGACGCCGGTGATCATTTCCGTGACCGGGTGTTCAACCTGCACGCGGGTGTTCATCTCGATGAAGTAGAACTCTTCGTTTTCGTACAGAAATTCGAAGGTGCCGGCGCCACGGTAATTCATCTTGCGGCAAGCCTCGGCGCAGCGTTCGCCGATCTTCTCGATTGTCTTGCGTGGAATGCCTGGTGCCGGTGCTTCTTCGATGACCTTTTGGTGACGGCGTTGCATCGAGCAATCGCGTTCGCCGAGCCAGATGGCGCTCTTGTGCTCATCGGCCAGAATCTGGATTTCCACGTGACGTGGATTTTCCAGATATTTCTCCATATACACTTCTGGATTGCCGAACGCCGCGCCGGCTTCGCTTTTGGTCATGGTCACAGCATTGTTGAGCGCGGCTTCCGTATGCACCACGCGCATGCCACGACCGCCGCCGCCGCCGGCTGCCTTGATGATCACCGGATAGCCGATCTTGCGGGCGATCTGTATGACTTCCTTGGGATTGTCCGGCAGCGCGCCTTCGGAGCCGGGCACGCAGGGCACGCCAGCACGGATCATGGCCTGCTTGGCCTGAACCTTGTCACCCATCATGCGGATGTTTTCAGCGCGCGGGCCGATGAAGACGAAGCCGGATTGCTCGACGCGCTCGGCGAAGTCAGCGTTTTCCGACAGAAAACCGTAGCCAGGATGAATCGCCTGGGCGTCAGTCACTTCGGCGGCGCTGATGATGGCCGGCATGTTCAGGTAGCTCAGAGCAGAAGGTGCCGGTCCGATGCAAACCGATTCATCTGCCAGCTTCACGTATTTCGCTTCACGATCTGCCTCGGAGTGCACGACCACGGTCTTGATGCCCATTTCACGGCATGCGCGCTGGATGCGGAGAGCGATTTCGCCACGATTGGCAATGAGTATTTTTTCAAACATAAGAGGAAATGTGCGTCGCCAAGAGTCAAGCGTTTACAAACAGATAACCAGATCCGCCGGGATCGCAGAGCAAAGATGGGCGTCGCTTCACACGCCGTTGACCATCCTGCCGTCCGCGCTCCTATTCTGGCAGGATTTAGCCGATCAGGAACAGCGGTTGGCCGTATTCGACCGGTTGGCCGTTTTCCACCAGAATTTGCTTGATCACGCCGGATTTGTCGGCGTCGATTTCATTGAGCAGTTTCATGGCTTCGATGATGCACAGGGTGTCGCCTTCCTTGACTTCCGAGCCGATTTCGACAAATGCTGCCGAGCCAGGTGAGGAGGAACGATAGAAGGTGCCGACCATGGGCGACTTGACGATATGGCCTTCCGGTACGACCGGCGCTGCTGGAGCAACTGGTGCTGCAGCCAATGGCGCGGCACTGGCTTGAATATTTTGCGCATAGGCCGCTTGCGGCTGCATCATCACCACTTGATTTTGCGGAGTAGCCGACGATTTGACGATGCGAACCTTGCTTTCGCCTTCGGTGACTTCCAGCTCTTCGATGTCCGATTCAGCGACCAGATCGATGAGCGTTTTGAGTTTCCGTAAATCCATGTGAATTCCTCAGTAATTAATAAGTAGCAAGAAAATGTTGCAAATGATGCGGGCATCATCGCTAAACTGACATAGCGACGACGATAAAAAGAAACAAACGGAGGCTATCCTTGCGCTTGCAGCAGATGATCGATGGCAAGCCGATAGCCATCAACGCCAAAGCCGCACAACACTGCGCGGGCGATGCCCGACAGATACGAATGGTGGCGGAATGGTTCACGCTGGTGGATGTTGGAAATATGCACCTCGATGAAGGGAATCGCCACGCCAGCCAGCGCGTCGCGCAAGGCCACGCTGGTATGGGTCAGTCCGCCCGGATTGATGACAATGGCGCTCACGCCTTCAGTCCTGGCCGCCTGGATACGGTCAATCAATGCACCTTCATGGTTGCTCTGAAAAACGCTCAGGTTCGCACCTGCCTTGCTGGCTTGCAAGGCGGCGCGCTGCTCAATGTCAGCCAGGGTGGTTGAACCGTAGACTTCAGGCTCCCTGGTACCCAGTAAATTCAGGTTGGGTCCATTGAGGAGGAGAAGGTTTATTGCCATGGAGGTAAGGCTCCGTTTGACGACGATGCGCGCATTTTGCCGTCAAATGCCTTCATTTGGCAAGAAAAACTTTACTTGCCCGTTTTTAGCTCAGCCAAATCACGGCGTAGTTCGTCAAAATTCAAACGTCCAAGATAGACTTTTTTGAGATTGCCGTCCAGTCCGACCAAGATGGTGAAGGGAACTGCGCCAGCTTGATTGCCGAATTGCCGCATTAATTCGACTGCACCGGTGCCTGCAACATACAAAGGATAATGGATATGCATTTTTTCTGCAAATTGCGCGATATTTTCTTGATTATCGACGCCGATGCCGATGATCTGCACCGGTGCGATTTCAGACTGCAGCACCGCCAGTTCCGGCATTTCCTCGACGCAGGGAGGGCACCAGGTGGCCCAGAAATTGATGATCAGCGGCTTGCCTTGCCATTGAGACAGGGCTTGCGGGTTGCCGCTCGGGTCGGGCAAGCTTTGCGATAACAATGCGGCAAGGGCGCCGGCTTCGGGTGTTTGCAGGCGATGACGTTGCTGGTTGACATACAGGCCTATGCCCGCAGCGATGACGGCGACAAGGATAAAGACTAATAGATTACGGGTTTTCATCAGCTTCTTTCATGATCAGGCGGCGCAGCGTATCGCAATCGACGCGTTCGGCGCGCTCAGTTCGTTTCGCGCCCGGCGCTCTGAGGCCGCCGCGCAAGTCGTCGACATCATACACGGCCAGGTGCACGCCTTCCGGCGCAGCACCGCGCTGAGGTAGCAGGAAGCTCAGGGTTTCCACCGGGGCGTGGTTGCCGGCACCTTTGAAATGGCGGCTTTCGCTGACTTCAAAATTAATATTTTTGTTCAGCAGAAAGATTTCGACATCCTTGGCGCTGGAAGTAAATAATTGCAAATGAATGTCTGAATGGGCACCGGCGGTGCCATTGAGCACGGCGCCGGTCAGATAGGGGGTGAACTGCGCCAGTTGCTCCATGACATCGAGCGCCAGTTGCCGCAAGTGCAGCAAGCGCCCCGGCTGGGTATCGCCGAAGAACAATTCGTTATAGGCGCGAACTTCGTCTTCTATCTGGGCATTATCTGGCAGGATCTCGCCGCGCGTCTTGCCATCGCCCAGGACCTGACGCGCCGCCTTGCGTTTGGCGCTGGCGTAATCGGCGCCATCTTCGGCGATCATGCGGGCTGCGGCTGCGGCGATTTCGGCGCGTAATAGTTCAATGTCGGTCGGGTGCATGGCTGTAATGATACCGTGCGCGCAAAAACACTTCACAAATCCGGCTCCATGGCCCAGATGATCGCCGTTGGGTGCGCCGGCTCAGGTAAAATCCCGGGATTCATTCTTTACATTGATTATGCACATTCATATCCTCGGCATTTGCGGCACCTTCATGGGCGGTCTGGCAGTGCTGGCCAAAGAGGCCGGCCACAAGGTCACCGGATGCGACGCTAATGTCTATCCGCCGATGAGCACCCAGCTCGAGGCGCAAGGCATTGCTTTGATTCAAGGCTTTGATCCCGAGCAGGTGCAACTGCAACCCGATTTGTTTATCATCGGCAACGTGGTGTCGCGCGGCAACCCGCTGATGGAAGAAATTCTCAATCGCGGTTTGCCCTACATGTCCGGCCCGCAATGGATGGGGCAACACATTTTGCACGACAGATGGGTGCTGGCCGTGGCCGGCACGCACGGCAAGACCACCACGTCGGCGATGTTGGCCTGGATTCTGGAAGACGCCGGCTATGCGCCTGGTTTCCTGATTGGCGGCGTGCCGATGAATTTCGGCATCTCGGCGCGCTTGTCGGGCGCTACGGCAGATAACAGCGGCGCTTCCATGTTCTTCGTCATCGAAGCCGATGAGTACGATACGGCTTTCTTCGACAAACGCAGCAAATTCGTGCATTACCACGCGCGTACTGCGATTCTGAACAATCTTGAATATGATCATGCCGACATCTTCCCGGATCTGGCCGCGATCGAAACCCAATTCCACCATCTGGTGCGCACCGTGCCAGGCATCGGCCGGCTGTTGGTCAATGCCCGTGAGCCGGCGCTGGAACGGGTGGTGGCGCGCGGTTGCTGGAGCGAGCGCGAAGCCTTCGGCGTGGCCGCAGGACAGCCAGGCTGGGGTTTGCAAACACATGATGACGGCAGCTTCGACATTGTCTTCGAAGGCAGTCTGCAAGGGACGGTGCGCTGGTCGCTTTCCGGTGAGCATAATCGCCTCAACGCGCTGGCGGCGATTGCCGCTGCACGCCACGTTGGTGTACCGGCCGCACTGGCCATTGCGGCGTTGGGCAAATTTGAAAACGTCAAGCGGCGCATGGAATTACGCGGCACCGTCAACGGCGTGGCCGTGTATGACGACTTTGCCCATCATCCGACCGCCATTGCCACCACGGTTGCCGGCTTGCGCAAAAAAATTGGCACAGCGCGGATTCTGGCCGTGCTGGAGCCACGTTCGAACACCATGAAGCTGGGCACCATGAAAGATGCCTTGCCGGCTAGCCTGGCGGAGGCTGATCTGGTGTTCGGTTATGGTGCCAAGGGTAATGCCAGCGATAAAAACGCGCTCGGCTGGGATCTGGCGCAGGCGCTGGCGCCGCTGGGCGCACGGGCGCAGGCCTTCGATGATCTGGCCGCGCTGGTCGCTGCGGTGAAGCTGGCCGCGCAGCCGGGCGATCAGGTGCTGGTGATGAGTAACGGCGGCTTCGGCGGTGTGCATCAACAACTGCTGGATGCACTTGCATGATCCTGTATCTGCACGGTTTCCGTTCTTCGCCGCAATCCTTCAAGGCGCGCTTGATGGCCCAACGGATGCAGGCGCTTGGGCGCGCTCAGGATTATGTCTGTCCGCAATTGCCGGCTTCTCCGGCCGAGGCAATCCGGCTGGCACTGGCCATCGCCAGTCAATCGCCGCCGCAAGAACTGACCGTGATCGGCTCCTCTCTGGGCGGCTTTTATGCCACCTGGCTGGCTGAGCAATTGGCTTGCCGTGCCGTATTGCTGAACCCGGCGATCAAACCGCCGCGCGACCTGGAGTCCTATGTCGGCGTGAGCACCCAGTATCATTCCGATGCCCCGTTTGAATTCAAGCATAGCTACATCGACGAACTCAGGGCCTTGATGGTCGATACCATCACCCAGCCGCAACGTTATTTTCTGATTGCCGCCACCGGTGATGAAGTGCTGGATTGGCGCGACATGGTGGCGCACTATCCGGGTGCGCAGCAGACCGTCATTGACGGCAGTGACCACGGTATTGCCGAATTTGCCGACTACGCCGATGACGTACTCCGATTTTGTGGCATTACTAACTTGCAAGTCGCACCCGGGACGCTAAGCTAATGAGCAGACTCCTTCGCCGGGCGCATTGGTTCGATCATCCCAATGCCTTGCAGGCCGCACCTTTATTACGCTCCTGGCTAGTCGATTCGGGTTCGATGACCTTCAAGCTGCGCGCACGTTGCGCGCAGCTGCAGGTACAACTGTGCACGGCGGGCAACGGCAATGCGCTCGCCGACGAGTCTGCTTTGCTTGGTCAGCACCGGCGTGAACCGGTGCTAGAGCGTGACGTGATTTTGCATTGTGACGGCCAGCCGGTGTTGTTCGGGCATACCGTGACACCTACGGCATCGTTGCAAGAGTGGCCGTTTTTGCGGCGTTTGGGAACGCGCCCATTGGGCGCGAGTCTGTTTGCCGATCCGCTGGTGCAGCGTGCACCGATCCAGTTCGCGCGCCTGCACGCAGCGCATCCCCTGGTGCGACGTCTGCGCCAGGCGCTTGAACCAGGCATGGACCTGCGGTTGCCGCTCTATGCGCGGCGCTCTCTATTTCGTCGTCACGGCAGCTTGCTGCTGGTGACCGATGTTTTTTTACCGGCCCTCGGCAAGTTGATGGCTTTGAATATTGACGCATTTTGATGTAAGTACTCGATGAATTTATTTTTTGAAGAATCCGGTGATTTCAAGGCCGGCGCGGTGTTGTCCCAGCAAGGCGAGGCCTATCAGGTCGAACTGGCCACGGGCAAGCGCACCAAGGTCAAGGCCAAGGATGTGCTGTTGCAGTTCAGCGCACCGACGCCGGCGGCATTGCTGGAGCAGGCGCAAGCGATTGCGCAGGACATCGATCTGGACTTCCTGTGGGAAGTGGCCGGCGAAGAAGAGTTCGGCTTCAGTGAGCTGGGCACGGAATATTTCGGCCACGCGCCGCTGCCGCACGAAGCGGCCGGACTGCTGCTGCGCCTGCATACGGCACCGATTTATTTCTACAAAAAGGGTAAGGGGCGTTACAAGGCCGCGCCGCAGGCTTCTTTGCAAGCGGCCCTGGCCGGCGTCGAAAAGAAAAAGCAACAAGCGCTGCTGCAGGCACAATACGTCGAGCAGCTCAAGTCCGGCGTGTTGCCTGAGACATTCAAGCCGCTGGCGCTGCAATTGTTGTTCAAGCCGGACAAAAACAGCATCGAATTCAAAGCCCTTGATGCTGCCTGCAAGGAATTGCAGACCACGCCGCAGCGCCTGATGTTGACCACTGGCGGTCTGGCTTCGCCCAAGCAATTGCACGATGCCAAGTTCTTGTTCGAATTTTTCCCCAAGGGGAGCGGTTTCCCCGAGGTGAGCATACCGACGCCGCCGGCCGGTTTGCCGCTGGCTGATGTACAAGCCTTCTCGATCGACGACGTGACCACCACCGAGATCGATGATGCCTTGTCGGTCGTCACTTTAGCCGATGGCAAGATTCGTGTCGGCATTCACATTGCCGCACCGGGTCTAGGCATCAAGCGTGATGACGCCATCGATGCCATGGCGCGCGCGCGCATGTCGACGGTCTACATGCCCGGCGAAAAAATCACCATGCTGCCCGATGCGCTGGTGGCCGCCTTCACCCTAGATGAAGGCAAACAATGCCCGGCACTGTCGCTGTATGCCACGCTGGACCCGAGCGATTGGTCCGTCTTGTCGACCGAGACGCGCGCCGAAATCGTGCCGATTGCCGCCAATCTGCGGCATAACGATCTCGACGCCCTGGTCACCGAAGAGGCTTTGGCCGACGGCAGCGGTGATTATGCGCATAAAGCCGATATCGCCTTGCTGTGGCAATGGGCGCAGGTGCTGGAAAAGGGCCGCATGGCCAAGCGTGAAAGTTTCGGTCTGCGCCCTGAGCAGAACAACCGCGTCGATTTCAATTTCTACGTTGACGATGATGTGGTCACCATCACGCGCCGCAAACGCGGTGCTCCGCTCGACAAGATCGTCGCCGAACTGATGATTTTTGCCAACAGCACGTGGGGCAAGTTTATTGCCGATCATGGCGTGCCTGGTATCTATCGCGCCCAGGGTGGCGGTAGTGGCGGCGGCGGTTGGGCCGCCAAGATGCAGGTGCGCATGGTGACCCACGCTGCGCCGCATCAAGGTCTAGGGGTGGATCAATATGCTTGGAGCACCTCGCCGCTGCGGCGTTACACCGACCTGGTCAATCAATGGCAGATTCTGGCCTGCCTCGAACATGGCGTCACAGCGCCTCTGGCGGCGCCATTCAAGCCGCGTGACGCCGATTTATTTGCGATTGTGTCGGCCTTTGATTCGGCCTATTCCGGTTATGCCGAGTTCCAGTCAGGCATGGAGCGCTACTGGTGCCTGCGCTGGCTGGGCCAGCAGCAGGCGCGTCAGGTTGAGGCCGTGGTGCTCAAGGATGAAATCTTGCGTCTGGTCGAGATTCCGCTGGTGATTCGCCTGCCCGGCATGCCGCAGATTGCGCGCGGTCTGCAGGTCAAGCTCGACCTGTTGCGTTGGGATGAAATCGAGCTTACCGTCGAAGCACGCTTACTGGAGATGCCGGCTGCGCAAACCAGTGCCGCGCCGCTTGATGACGACGATGATGGGCTGTTGGAGGAAATCACTGAGCAGGCCGAATCCGATACCCCAGTTGTGGAGGTTGCCGTAGATGATGTCGCAGCCGACGATGCTACGGCAACTGATGCCGGTAATGCGGCGGCTGAATAAACATGGCTTTATCGTAAAATCGCGTTTTACGTTTTCGATGCAATTGTGAAACTGTTCACCGACAATCGCTTTCTTGGCATCGCTCTGGCCGTCTCCGTGCTCGTGCACGCAGTCTTGCTGGGGGTGCATTTTGTCGCCCCGGACAGTTTCCGTCTCAAGCCCTCCGATCCCGGGCTGGAAGTGATTCTGGTCAACGCCAAGCACGACAAGGCACCGCAAAAGGCCGACGCTATCGCGCAAGCCAATCTGGACGGCGGCGGCAACGCCGAGGACGGCCGCGCCAAGTCGCCCTTGCCTGATATGTACAAGATCGAAGACGGCGAGGCCGTCAAGGCGGTGCAGCGCAAGGTCGCCGAGCTGGAAACGCAGCAACAGAAAATCCTGGCGCAGGTCAGCAAAGCGGTGCCGACCGTTGTCGCGCCGGTGCATGAGGCACCCAGAGAAGCGCCGCCGCAGGTGAATGCCAAGGATTTGCTCGAAACGGCCCAGGCCGTGGCACGCATGGAAGCCGAAGTGGCGCGCAATATCGAGGCTTACAACAAACGGCCCAAGAAGACCCAGATCACCGCGCGCACGCGCGAGGCCAGCTATGCGATCTACTACAAGGCCTTGCAGGAAAGAATCGAGAAGCTGGGAACGCTCAATTTCCCGCAACAAGACGGCAAGAAGCTGTATGGTGAGTTGATTGTCTATATCCCGGTCTTTGAGGATGGCAGTATTTACGCCAAGGATGGCGGCGCCCGCATTGAGAGCAGTTCCGGCAATGCCGTACTGGACCAGGCAGCACTAGCGATCGTGCGCCGCGCGGCGCCGTTCGGTCATTTTCCCGAGCACATGCGCAGCAGCGGTAGAGACGATGTGTGGGAAGTGATTACGCGTTTTCGTTTTACGCACCAAGAAACCTTGCAAACCGATAGCGTGAATTGAAAAAAGCCGAAAACAGCAGAGAACAATTGAGAACAACCATGGATGCATATGTCGTCATCGGCAATCCGATTGCCCACAGCAAATCGCCGGAAATTCACGCCGGCTTTGCACGCCAAACCGGCCAAACACTGAGTTATGCGCGCCTGTTGGCGCCACTGGATAATTTTCCCGCAACGGTGCGCGACTTCATCGCCGACGGCGGCTGCGGCGCCAATGTGACCGTGCCGTTCAAGCTGCAAGCGCATGCCCTGGCTGATCACTTAAGCGAACGCGCGCGCCTGGCCGGCGCCGTCAATACCCTCAAGTTCGAGCATGGCAGCATCTTTGGCGACAACACCGATGGCGCGGGTCTGGTCGCCGATATCGTCATCAATGCCGGCATTGCGCTGAGCGGCAGGCGCATCCTGCTGCTGGGTGCCGGCGGCGCGGCGCGCGGCGCCTTGCTACCTTTGCTGGAACAAAAACCGGCGCAACTGGTGCTGGCCAATCGTACCTATGCCAAGGCCCAGGAGCTGGTGTTGCAGTTTGCCCGCTACGGCGATCTGGAAGCCGCTGAATTTGCCGAGTTGCAAGGCACTTTCGATGTCATCATCAATGCCACCTCGGCCAGCCTGGCAGCAGAGTTGCCGCCGCTGCCGCCGCACGTATTCAGTAGCGCCACGTTGGCCTACGACATGATGTACGGCGCGAATCCAACGCTGTTCATGCAGTTTGCCGCGCAGCATGGCGCGACTGTGCGCGATGGTCTTGGCATGCTGGTGGAACAGGCGGCCGAAGCGTTCTTGCTGTGGCGCGGCATGCGTCCGCATACGGCGGAGGTCTTCACTGCCTTGCGTACACAATTGCGGCCGACGGCAGCCTGAAGCGTTGGCGTATCAATGAGACCAAGATAAAAATATGAGACTTTTGCGCAAGCTATTACTGTGGTTGGTCGTATTGCCGCTCACCTTGCTGTTGCTGCTGCAACTGTATTTCTTTGTGCAGATCTGGTGGTGGGTTGATCACAACCCCGATTCGACCAGCTTCATGCGCCATCAATTGGCATTGCTGCAGGAAAAAAATCCGAACGCCCAGTTGCAGTTCAAGTGGGTGCCGTACAGCCGTATTTCCAGCAACCTCAAGCGCGCCATCATCGCTTCCGAAGACGCCAATTTTACCGAGCATGAAGGGGTTGACTGGGATGCCTTGGAAAAAGCATACGAGAAAAATACCAAAAAAGGCAAAGTGGTGGCGGGCGGCTCCACCATTACTCAGCAGTTGGCCAAAAACCTGTTTTTGTCAGGTGAGCGCAGTTACCTGCGCAAGGGGCAAGAGTTCATCATCACCTACATGCTGGAGTTCCTGATGGACAAGCAGCGTATCTTCGAGATCTATCTCAATGTGGTCGAATGGGGTAATGGCGTCTTCGGCGCCGAGGCCGCGTCGCAGCATTATTACCGCAGCAGTGCCGCCAATCTTGGTCCTAGTGAGGCGGCTAGGCTGGCGGTGATGTTGCCGCGTCCGCGCTTCTACGACAAAAATCCCGGCTCGGCTTATTTGGCCAACCGCACTGGTTTGATCCTGCGGCGTATGGGGGGCGCTGAGCTGCCGCCGGTAAAAAAATAAATGATCGCCCGCGCCCATGGCGCTGCTGCTACTGCCACTCTGTCAGGGGAGGGGGCGGATCATCTTCCAGTGGCCCTGTTCGGCGCGATAGAGTGTGTAGGTCGGATTTCTCAAGCTGCCGTCGGTAGCGAAAGAGAGCGTGCCGGAGAGCCCCTTGAATTTCATCTGGTGCAGGGCAGGCGACAGTCGATGTGGATCGAGCGAATTGGTGAGCTTCATGGCCTCGACCAGCATGGCCAAAGCATCATAGGTACGCCAGCTATGCGGTAACAAGGCGCTGCTAAATGCATCGCCATAGCTTTTCTCCAGGTGCTTGAAGTCCGGCGCCTTTTCGATCGGATTACCGGCGGCCAGTAGCAGCGTGTGATCCGGATATTCATCAGTATGCTTGGGAAATTGCGCGTTGACGGCACCGCCGGCCAGCAGCAATTGTGTCCCCACGCCGACCTCTTGCAGGTGCTTTGCAAAAGCACCACTTTGCGGCGTGATGCCAGTAAAAAAAATCAGGTCCGGATGACTGGCGATGATCTTGGCAATCGTGCTGTTGAAATCAGACTTCTTGATGTTGATGCTGTCGGTTTCGACGACGCGCTGGCCACCGTTGTGCAAAGCGTCGGTGAAGTTCTTACCCAATTCTTGGTCAAAAATCGCGTTGTTCTCGATGAGCATGATGCGTTGTGCGTGTAGCACATGGCAGGCGATATCGGCCAAGTATTGCCCGGTATAGCCGGTGTGCCCCAACATCTGAAACATGTTTGCATAGCCCAGTTGCGTCAGCTTGCGTCCGGCTGCCGTCGGCGTCAGTTGGGGAATGCCCGCATCGTTGTAGATCTTGGCGGCGGCGATGCTGGCGTCGGTATTGAGATGGCCGATCACGGCGATCACACCTGCGGCCACCGCTGCATGGGCACTGAGGATGGCCAGATTGGGATCATTTTTATCATCAATCACGAGCAACTTGAGTGTGATCTTGCGGCCATCGATATGCAGGCCTTGTTGGTTGAAGCGATCAGCTTATCTCAATGGCTCACATGCCGGAAAATCAGTCTGATTTCGATATGCCCTTGTTGCAGCGATTCAAGGCGTGCTCGCGCCTGTCATCGGGCCGAGGTCGTGCCCCTTTCAAGGCAGTGTGTTGAGGATCTTCCATTGATGCTGTTGCGCTAGATACAGCGTGTAAGCCACATGTTGCGTGCTACCGTCGGCGGCGAAGGATACGGCGCCTGAAAGACCGTTGAATTTGATCTTGTGCAAGGCCGGTGACAGTTGGCTGGGATCCAGTGAATTGCTCAATTTCATGGCCTCCACCAAGGCGTTGACCGCATCATAAGAAAACCAGGTGTAGGGCAGCAGTGGCGTGGTGAATTTTTCCCGATAGAGTTTCTCCACGCGTTTGAAGTCCGGTGCCTTTTCCACCGGCCTGCCAGCGACCAACATCAAGGTTCCGTCAGGATATTCTTCGGTGTCGCGAGGGAACTCCGGATTGGTCGCGCCGCCTGCGAGCAGCAATTTGGCGTTCACGCCAACCTGCTGCAATCGCACGGCAAAGGCACTGCTTTGCGGGGTCACACCGGCAAAAAAAATCAGGTCGGGGTTGATGCTCTGGATCTTGGCAATCGTCGCATTAAAATCGGAAGTCTTGGCGTTGATGCGGTCGCTGCCGACCACGAGTCCACCCTGGGCGGCGGCCGCGCTGGCGAAATTTGCTGTCAACTCGCGGCCGAGGACAGTATCGTTGTCGATCAGCATGATGCGCCGCAGCTGCAGAATCCTCAGCGCCTCTTCGGCCAGAAATTGTCCGGCGTAGCCGCTGTGTCCCAGCATCTGGAACACGTTGTTGTAGCCTTGGTTGGTGAAACCACGCCCGGCCGCCGATGGCGCCAGCTGCGCAATACCGGCCTTGTGATATACCTCAGAGGCGGCAATGCTGGTATCGGTGGTGAGATGGCCAATGACGCCGATGACGCCCGCAGTCACCGCAGCGTGCGCACCCAGCATGGCCAGATTCAAATCATTCTTGTCGTCAATGATGAGCAGCTTAAGCGTGATGCTCTTACCGTTGATGCGCAAGCCTTGTTGATTGATGCGATCGACGGCGAATTGCGCGCCATCGCGCATGTTTTTCCCGCGTGGCTGAGTGATCGGACCGATCAAGCCAATCAGGGCGGTCTGCTCTGCGTTTTGTGCTGGTGCTGCCGTTGTCAGGCCTAGACTCAAGGTCAGGGCGGCGATCGTTATGCGCAAAAAACTGGACATTTGATGCTCCCTGCAAGATGCGGCTCAAGCTAGAGCCAACATGTCAAATAAAACTGCATGGTCTTGCGCAACCTCACTTCATCGTCTGCAGTCGTCCGCCTAGGCTGGGTACAGCGCACCCAGTACACGCAGACCGCGTGCTCCTGTGACGGCCGGCAGATTGCCCGGCAGTTGTAGGCAGAAGCGCTGCGCCAGCCAGGCAAATGCCAATGCCTCTACTTGGTTGGGGGCAATCCCCAGCGCCTCGGTGGAGTGCACGGTAATTTTTTTACCCGTGCGTGCCAGGTTTTGCTCAAGCAGCTGCAATAAAAAGCTGTTGTAGGCGCCGCCGCCGCAGACATACACCGCATCAGTGCGTGGCGCATGCGTGAGGATGGCGTCGGCGATAGTGCTGGCAGTCAATGCGCTCAGGGTGGCTTGGACATCGGCCGCCGCCAGACCTGCGACATCACGCAGACAGTTGTCGAGCCAGGCGGCGTCAAACAAGTCGCGGCCGGTGCTTTTTGGGGGTGGCAATACAAAGTAGGGATCGCTGCGCAGGCGCTGCAGCAGACTGGACTGCACCTGCCCTGAAGCGCCCCAGGCGCCGTCTTGATCGAATGGGCGGTCTTGATGACGCATGATCCAGGCATCGAGCAGCACGTTGCCAGGACCGGTGTCGAAACCGGTTGTCGTTGCGGTGGTGCTGGCGTCACCTGCGGCTGCCAAAATGCTGATATTGCTGATGCCACCGATGTTTACCGCTACGCGCGCTTGCTGGCCGTTGCCAAATAGCGCCTGATGAAATGCCGGCACCAGCGGCGCACCTTGACCACCGGCGGCCACATCGCGGCTGCGGAAATCGGCGATGACATCGATTCCGCACAACTCGGCCAGCAAGGATGGATTATTGGTCTGGCGCGTATAGCCTAATTCCGGGCGATGCCGGATGGTTTGCCCGTGAACGCCGATGGCGCGCACAGCCGATGCTGCCACGTCGCTTTTTTCCAACAACTCGGCAATACATTGCGCATAGTGCTCGACCAGCTGGTTGGCAGCGAGTGCTTCACGCTGCAACTCGTTGTCGCCAGCGGCCTGCAAAGCCATGAGATCTGCGCGCAAGCTGACCGGGAAGGGAGTATAGGCGCTTGCCAGCGTCGCCATCGGCTGGCCTGCCGTGGGCAACGCGGCCAGTACGCCATCGACTCCATCGAGGCTAGTGCCCGACATCAGACCAATGTAGAGAGAAGAAGGCGATGTGAAGGCAGAGATGGGAGCGGGATCGGCGCACATAAAAAAATCGGTGATGGAGTCGCCTTATTCTACAGCGATCCAGCACCGATCAGCATACGCGCGCGTACTTAAAGCGACATGCAAAACGCCGCAAACGTCGTTGCGCTACCTGCCATCGACAGCTTGCCAAACGCGCTTAGCGTGTTGCCAGTGTGGTACCTTGCGCGGCGGCCGGACGCAGCAGTGACAGCCGACGATGCATGTCGTTCGATGTCGCACGGAAACGTTGCAACTGAGCGCCGGCCAGCGGCTGCGCATTCGGGATATCGACCGCCAGCGGGTCGCGCGGAACATTGTTGACGCGGAACTCATAGTGCAGATGCGGACCAGTGGCCCAACCGGTCATGCCGACGTAACCGATCACGTCGCCCTGGCTGACTTTCATGCCTTTTCGCAAACCTGGCGCGATCCGGCTCATATGGCCATAGACAGTGGAGTAATTGCTCCAGTGCTTGATCATGACCACATTGCCATAACCGGTCTGCTGGCCGACGAAGTCAATCACGCCGTCGCCGGAGGCATGAATCGGGGTGCCGGTAGGTGCCGCAAAATCGACGCCTTTGTGTTGTTTCCAGATACCCAGAATAGGATGCAGGCGCATCGAGAAGCCCGATGAGATCCGGGTGAAAGTCAGTGGTGACTTGAGGAAGGCTTTCTTGAGCGATTTGCCGTCGAACGAATAGTAACCGCCGCCAAGCTTACTGGCAGGGTCATCGAACCACACTGCCTGATACGTATTGCCGCCGTTACTGAATTCGCCGGCTAGCACGCGTCCGGTGCGCACTGGCTGGCCATTGCTCCAGAAGGTTTCGTAGACGACATTGAAACGATCGCCGCGCCGCAGGTCGGAGACGAAATTGATGTTGGTGGCGAACATGTCCACGATTTGGGTGGCAATGCCGTCGGGAATCTCGGCGCTGTCGGTGGCGGCAAACAAGGAGGAGCGGATTTGGCCGGAGCGCATTTCGATGCGCCGCTCAAGTGGAGCCGCTACGGTGCTTGCCTTGAATTTGTCGCCGTCGCGATCGATGATCAGTTCATTGAGCGGGCCATCGCGGCCGTCGCTCAGGGTGGCGCTCAGTTGTTGCAGCGCGCCGTCTTCTGAAGTGCGTGCGGTCACCCGCTTGCCGGTGCGCAACTGCATCACCGTGCGCGCCAGTGCGTCGGACTTGATGAAGTTGGCGGCATCGGCGTCATCTACGCCCAGGCGGGTCAGTAATGTCGCCAGCGTATCGCCGGCGCGTACTTTTTCCTCGCTGACATAGGAATCATTGCGATCTTGCAATTGGGTAATTTGTTGTTGCAAATCCGGCAATGCCAGATCCTTGACGATGGCATGTACTTGCGCGTCCGAGGTGTCGGGCGTGGCAGGGGCAAAGCCGGCCGCACCCAGGGTAAAAGCACCGAAGAACAGCGCGCCCGCAGCAAGCACACGTGTCTTGCGGGACGAAGTCTGGATTTTTTCTTGGCAGAAACGACGGACGAAATGAAACAGTTCGAGCGCGTGCGTGAATTTATCTTTAGGGAACATGCAATACGTTAAAATCTACCGTTTACGCCAGTTTCGAATCTGTCCGCACAAAGAAGGCCAATCAAGCTTGCGCTCAAGTCAATTGAGCTCAGGTAACTAGCGCAGTGAGCAGTATTGCTACTGTCATTTGCTTTTTGCCAATATGCAGCGACAGCGCCATCAACGCCCACTCGTTGACTGCGCTGTTCAGATTCTCGACTAGCGAGGAATACTAAATCTCTGCTGATTGCGCTTCTAGATGGCGTGCGGCAGAAAGACGAAAGAGCGCATTATAGCAAAGCATAAAACCGCTGCTATGCTGTCAGGTCCGATTTATTAGTGAATTTTTTAGCAATTTTCAGCCCCACATCAATGAGCACCGAACAGTCATCCTCCAAGCCAACTTCCGCAGTTGCTCCCCAAACCGCCCTGCCGCTCTCCGACAAAGTTCAGGAAGCGCTGGCGATCACCAAACGTGGCGTCGACGAACTGCTCATCGAGAGCGAGTTCGCGCAGAAACTGGCGCGCGCTGAACAGAGCGGCCAGGCCTTGCGTATCAAGCTGGGCCTGGATCCGACCGCACCCGATTTGCATCTGGGTCACACCGTGGTGCTCAACAAGATGCGCCAGTTGCAAGATCTCGGCCATACCGTGATTTTCCTCATCGGCGACTTCACCTCGATGATCGGTGATCCATCCGGGCGCAATGTCACCCGGCCGCCGCTGACCCGCGAGCAAATCGAGCTCAATGCCCAGACCTATTTTGCTCAGGCCAGTCTGGTATTGGACCCGGAGCGCACCGAAATTCGCTACAACTCCGAATGGTGCGATCCGCTTGGCAGCCGCGGCATGATTCAACTGGCCTCGCGTTACACCGTGGCACGGATGATGGAACGCGATGATTTCACCAAGCGCTTCAAGGAAGGCACGCCGATTTCGGTGCACGAATTTCTCTATCCCTTGATGCAAGGATACGATTCGGTGGCCCTCAAAGCCGACCTCGAATTGGGCGGCACCGATCAGAAATTCAACCTGCTGGTTGGTCGCGAGTTGCAAAAGGATTTCGGCCAGGAACCGCAGTGCATTCTGACCATGCCTTTGCTGGAGGGACTTGACGGTGTCGACAAGATGTCCAAGTCGAAAAACAATTACATCGGTATCACTGAGCCGGGCAACACCATGTTCGCCAAGCTCATGAGTATTTCCGACGTCATGATGTGGCGTTATTACGAATTGCTGTCGTTGCGCTCGCTGGCCGATATCGCCGGCTTCAAGGCCGCCGTCGCCGAAGGCAAGAATCCGCGCGACATCAAGGTGGCGCTGGCGCAGGAAATCGTTACCCGCTTTCACTCACCACAGGCGGCCGAAGACGCGCTGGCCGATTTCGTCAACCGCTCCAAAGGCGGCATCCCCGACGACATTGCCGAACTTAGCCTGAGCGGCGCGCCGCTGGGCATTGGCCAGTTGCTGAAACAAGCCAATCTGTGCGCTTCCAGTTCGGAAGCCTTGCGCATGGTCGAGCAGGGCGGGGTGCGCATTGATGGGGCAGTTGTCAGCGACAAGGGCCTTAAGGTCGAAGCGGGGGTGTTTGTAGTGCAGGTCGGCAAGCGTAAATTCGCTCGTGTCAGCCTGAGCTGAGGCAGCAATGATCGCTTTATTGCAACGTGTCAGCCGGGCCGAGGTGGTGGTCGACGGCGCCCAGATCGGCGCCATCGGCGCCGGTTTGATGGTGCTGGTGTGCGCCGAGCGTGGCGACACCGAACAGCAGGCCGATGCCTTGCTCAATAAACTGCTTGGTTACCGCGTCTTTGGCGATGACGCCGGCAAGATGAACCGCAGCGTCTGTGATGTCAGCGGCAGCTTATTGCTGGTGCCGCAATTTACCTTGGCCGCAGATACCCGCTCAGGCACACGACCCTCCTTTACCCCGGCCGCTGCACCTGAAGACGGCCGCCGTCTGTTTGATTATTTTGTCGACCAGGCCAGGCTGCGGCACCATGAGGTGGCCACCGGCCGCTTTGGCGCCGACATGCAGGTGTCGCTGACCAACAGTGGCCCAGTGACCTTCTGGTTGCAAGTGAAGCCGACCGCTGCTGCTCAAGCTCAGGTGCTTATATGACCGAAATCTTGCTGATCCGTCACGGCGAAACTGACTGGAACGCAGACAAACGGCTGCAAGGCCATATTGACATCGGACTCAACGCCAAGGGGCAGCGCCAGGCCCAGGCATTAGGCGCAGCGCTGGCCGGCGAGCCGCTCGATGCTGTCTTCGCCAGCGACCTGCAACGGGCACGCGATACGGCGCAGGCAGTCGCCGCGCGACAGGCCTTGCCGGTACAGATAGAACCAGCCCTGCGCGAACGTTGTTACGGTGGTTTCGAGGGTTTGCGCCATCAAGAGATCGCGCAGCGCTACCCGCAAGACTATGCTGCCTGGAAGGCGCGCGATCCGGATGTGCGCTATCCCGGCGGCGAACGCGAGGCCGAAACCATGCGCGAGTTTTCCGCGCGCGCCGTGGCTGCCGTGACCGGCGTGGTGGCGCTGGGCCGCTATCGCAAGATTGCCATCGTCAGCCATGGCGGCGTGCTCGAATGTATTTATCGCTGGGCCACGCAGAGCGGCTTTGGCCATGCGCGCGACTTTGATATTCTTAACGCCAGCATCAATCGCTTGCAATGGGATGGTCAGCATTTGCATATTCTGCAATGGGGTGACGTCAACCATTTGCAGGTTAGCGCGCTCGACGAAGTGGATCGCTAAGAACCTGTTTGCGATCTTACTGCGAGGCCATGATCCGGCGTTGGGCGGTGCTCGGAATCCTCATGTACTGAAGTACACTCCGGTTCCTGCGCTGCGGCCGCCACCGGCTGATGGCCTCTCGCTACAGATCGCAAACAGGTTCTAAGAAGCGCGCACAAGGCCGCTAGCGGCATGGTGCGGTGGCATTGACGCTATATTCGGGCTTGTGCCGTTGTCTGACTGATAAGTTATCGCCATCTAGGGCCACGCAGACCGATTCTTGTTGGGCTGCGCGGGCAATCGCGCTAAAATAGCCCGCTTCCCCAGTCCACACATACTAGACCGTAGTAGGTATCCCAAGCACCGTGAATATCGGCCCTCATTCCTTGCGCAATAATGTTTTCGTCGCCCCCATGGCCGGGGTCACGGATCGGCCTTTCCGTCAGCTGTGCAAACAGCTCGGCGCAGGCTATGCGGTGTCAGAAATGGCGGCCTCGGATCCGCGTCTGTGGCAAAGCGAAAAAACCGCGCGGCGTACCAACCACGACGGTGAAATGGAACCCAAGGCGGTGCAGATCGCCGGCGCTGATCCAGCCATGCTGGCCGATTGCGCGCGTCACAACGTTGATCATGGCGCGCAGATCATCGACATCAATATGGGTTGTCCGGTCAAGAAGGTGTGCAACAGCTGGTGCGGTTCGGCCTTGTTGCAGAATGAAGCGCTGGTGGCAGCCATTCTGGATGCGGTGGTGCGGGCGGTGGATGTGCCGGTGACGCTGAAGTTTCGCACCGGCTGGAACCGGGAAAACAAAAATGCCCTCAACATTGCCGCCTTGGCCGAGCAAAGCGGTATTGCGATGTTGACCCTGCATGGCCGCACCCGCGCTGATGGCTACAGTGGCGAGGCTGAGTACGAGACCATTGCGGCGGTCAAGGCGGCAGTGAAGATTCCAGTGGTGGCCAACGGTGATATCACCACGCCCGAACGCGCCAAATTTGTGCTCGACGTCACCGGTGCTGACGCCGTGATGATCGGTCGTGCGGCACAAGGGCGGCCCTGGATTTTTCGTGAGATCGACCACTATCTGCGCACCGGCACCCATCTGCCGGCGCCGCTGGTGGCCGAAGTGCAAGAACTGATGCTGGAACATTTGCAGGCCCATTATGCGTTTTACGGCGACTATCTGGGGGTGCGTACGGCGCGCAAGCATATCGGCTGGTATGTGCGAGAGTTGCCCGGCGGCGAGCAATTCCGCCAACGCATGAATCGTCTGGAGGACTGCCAGCTACAGTGGAATGCGGTGCGTGAATTTTTTCAACTGCAGGCCAGCTTTGGCGAGCGGTTACAATATGGGCTTGCCGATCAAGCCCTGGCTGCCTAGCCGGCGTTGTTATCGTCGCTAGGCAAACATTGATCAATCAATTTAAAAACAAAAGAAATATCGCGTAATGAGTAAAGAAAGTATCGAGGATGTCGTCAGAAAGAGTCTTGATAAGTATTTCAAGGATCTAGGCGAACAATTGCCAACGAATGTCTATGACATGGTTGTTTTGACGGTCGAGAAACCGATCTTTGAAGCAGTGATGGCGCGCGCCGACGGCAATCAATCACAAGCAGCAGAAATTCTCGGTATCAACCGTAATACCTTGCGCAAGAAACTGCAGCAGCACGGCTTGCTGTAATCGCCGGCGTTGCTGGGCAGTGCTAGGCCGGCAGCGTCGAATGTTCTCCAGATTTCTCCTTTTTCTGTCCATCTCATTATGATCAAACAAGCCCTCATCTCCGTTTCCGACAAGACCGGCGTGCTCGACTTTGCGCGTGCCTTGTCCGCTATGGGTGTCAACATTCTGTCTACCGGCGGCACCGCCAAACTGCTGGCCGACAACGGCGTTAAAGTGACTGAAGTGGCCGACTACACCGGTTTTCCGGAAATGTTGGATGGCCGCGTCAAGACCCTGCATCCTAAAGTGCACGGCGGCATCCTGGCGCGCCGTGACTTTCCTGAGCACGTAGCGGCGCTGGAGCAGCACGGCATTCCGGTGATCGACATGGTGGTGGTCAATCTCTATCCGTTTCAGCAGACCATCGCCAAGGAACAATGTAGCTTGGAAGATGCGATTGAAAACATCGATATCGGCGGTCCGGCCATGCTGCGCTCCTCGGCCAAGAACCACAAGGATGTGGTGGTCATCTGTGATCCGCTTGACTACGGCAGCGTACTTGCCGAGCTACAAAACGGCGGTGATCTGCCTTATGAAAAACGTTTTGCGCTGGCCAAGAAGGTCTTCGCTCACACCGCCCAATACGACGGTGCCATCACCAATTACTTCACCGCATTGGGTGCAGACAAGCAACACGCCACCCGTAGCGCTTATCCGGATACCTTGAATCTGCATTTTGAAAAAGTGCAGGACATGCGTTACGGCGAAAATCCGCATCAGTCGGCGGCGTTCTACCGCGACATCAAGAAGGTCGACGGCGCGTTGGCCAATTACACGCAGTTGCAAGGCAAGGAACTGTCGTTTAACAACATCGCCGACGCCGATGCCGCCTGGGAATGTGTCAAGACCTTCGACGCTGCCGCCACCGTGGCCTGCGTCATCATCAAGCATGCCAATCCGTGCGGCGTGGCTGTCGGCTCCAGCGCGCTGGAGTCCTACAGCAAGGCGCTGCAAACCGATCCGACCTCCGCTTTCGGCGGCATCATTGCGTTCAACCGTGAGCTCGACGGCGCCGCAGCCGAAGCGGTGGCCAAGCAGTTTGTCGAAGTGCTGATTGCACCGTCCTTCAGCGCTGAGGCCAAGGCGATTTTCGCCGCCAAGCAAAACGTGCGCTTGCTGGAAATTCCACTCGGCGGTGCGCTCAACAGCTACGACTTCAAGCGCGTCGGCGGCGGTTTGCTGGTGCAGTCGCCGGATGCCAAGAACGTGCTGGTTGAAGAAGTCCGGGTAGTCAGCAAGAAGCAACCTACCCAACAGCAATTGCAAGATCTGATGTTCGCCTGGCGCGTGGCCAAGTTCGTCAAGTCCAACGCCATCGTGTTCTGCGGCAACGGGATGACGCTTGGCGTCGGCGCCGGTCAGATGAGCCGTATCGACTCGGCCCGCATCGCTTCAATCAAGGCACAGAACGCCGGCTTGACCCTGGCCGGCTCGGCCGTGGCGTCGGATGCCTTCTTCCCGTTCCGCGACGGTCTTGATGTTGTGGTCGATGCCGGTGCAACGAGTGTGATCCACCCGGGTGGATCGATGCGTGACCAGGAAGTCATTGATGCCGCCAATGAACGCGATGTCGTCATGCTGTTGACCGGCACGCGTCACTTCCGTCATTAAGCAATAACCGAGCACAGGATCAGATGCCGCCAATCGGATAGACTCAGTCCATGAAAATTCTCGGCATCGATCCTGGCTTACGCACCACCGGTTTTGGTGTGATCGAGCAGAATGGCAACAAACTCACCTATATCGCCTCCGGCACCATCAAGACGCCGGACGGCGAATTGCCACAGCGGCTCAAGGTCATCCTCTGCAGTGTCGGCGAAGTCATCCAGACCTATCGGCCCGACTGCGCGGCAATAGAAAAAGTGTTCGTCAACGTCAATCCACAATCCACCTTGTTGCTCGGACAAGCCCGTGGTGCGGCAATTTGCGCGCTGGTGCAGGCGGATCTGGCAGTGGCTGAATACACCGCGCTGCAAGTCAAGCAGTCGGTGGCAGGACATGGCAAGGCGCAAAAGCAGCAGGTGCAAGACATGGTGCAGCGGCTACTGGCGCTGCCGGGGCTGCCGGGAAGCGACGCCGCCGATGCGCTCGGCGTGGCCATCTGCCATGCGCATAGCGGCGCGCTCCTTTCCACGCTCGGCGCGCTGGCACCGGCGCTGGTCAAGAAGGGTTTGCGCATGCGTGGCGGCCGTTTGATCGGATAAAAGTGCTGCTGCCCTGTTATTAATTGGCTACATCATGATGATGGTGGGGCCTTGATAGTGCGCTGCTTTGATAGCAGCGTCTAATTTCTGAAATGCGTCCGAATTAAGCGGATTAACAGAGATATCAATGTGGATGTGGCCGGGCAAGCTGGTCATCAGCACTGGATAATCCCGCAAGGCATTGTGGTGAGCATCAAGCTTGATCATGTGGGGTGGCCATGTCTCGGGTAGTTTATTTATGTTGCACGAGTAGATATCGAGAATCATCAAAGAGTTGGGTAGCCTATCTGGCACCTGCTCCAGGTCCGGGTTGCCGAATGCATACAGGAACTCTATCTTGTCGGGCAGATTTTCGGGCAGCTCTTTGAGCTGATTTTGATCGACGTTCAGTTGTGTTATATGGCCAGGCATGGAGGGTGGCAGCTTGGTCAGCTTTAAGTTGCTCAAGTCCAGCGTTGCCTCGCCTCGCTCCAAACAATGTATAAGGCGTTGTATCGCCGTATCGCGTTCTTCACCGATACCCGGATTCGCATCCTTTTTCCATTTTTCCCAATCGGCGCGCAGCTCAGAGTGGCTGGTGTTCGTGGCTGCCGACATGGCAATATTGGCGTGTGAAGCGGATGGTGACGTCAAGGAAGAATTGAACATGAAAAATACTCCGGAAAAATAAAATATTAAGCATCTTCTTTTCACCCTTGCTTGCCTTTCAAATTGCGCTCGTCTCTACGCTGGTGCTTCGGGCCGACCATGATGGTGCGCAGCGCAGATGGGCTGACATCTGCAAGTCTATCGGAGGCCTAATTTAGACGGCCACTGCTGTATCATTCCATCATTCTCTTTTTAGTGCGCCATCATGATCGGTCGTCTCTCCGGAATTCTGCTTGAAAAAAATCCTCCGCAATTGCTGGTCGATTGCAATGGCGTCGGCTATGAAGTGGCGGTTCCCATGAGCACCTTCTACAATCTGCCCGGGCTGGGCGAGAAGGTGGTGCTGCTGACCCATCTGGCGATCCGTGAAGATGCGCACGTGCTGTTCGGTTTTGGCGCCGCCGAAGAACGCAATACCTTCAAGGAATTAATCAAAATCTCCGGCGTCGGCGCGCGTACCGCGCTGGCTATCCTGTCCGGCATGTCGGTCAGTGACTTGGCGCAGGCGGTGACGCTGCAAGAGGCCGGCCGTCTGACGCGGGTGCCCGGCATCGGCAAAAAGACCGCCGAACGCCTGCTGCTGGAATTGAAGGGCAAGCTCGGTGCTGATCTCGGTGCGACCGGTGGCGTGGTGCATCACGATGCCAGCTCAGACATTCTCAAGGCCCTGCTGGCGCTGGGCTATTCGGACAAGGAAGCGAGTCTGGCACTGAAGCAAGTGCCGACCGATGCAACCGTGTCAGAAGGCATCAAGCACGCCCTCAAGGCGCTCTCCAAGGCATGACCAAGCAAGTAACAGCACAAGCGCGATAGACCATGAGCATCCAGACCGACGACTTCTCCGAACAGCGCATCATTGCCGCCACGCCGGCCTCGCCCAATGAAGAGGCGATTGAACGTGCCTTGCGCCCCAAGCAGCTCGACGAATACGTGGGCCAGGAGAAAGTGCGCGATCAGTTAAGCATCTTCATCGCCGCCGCGCGCCAACGCGGTGAAGCGCTCGACCACACTCTGTTGTTCGGTCCGCCCGGTCTGGGCAAAACTACGATGGCGCACATCATTGCCCGCGAAATGGGCGTCAACCTGCGTCAGACTTCCGGCCCGGTGCTCGAACGTGCAGGCGATCTGGCGGCCTTGCTGACCAACCTGGAGGCCAACGACGTCCTGTTCATTGACGAAATTCACCGGCTCTCACCGGTGGTGGAAGAAATTCTCTATCCGGCACTGGAAGATTATCAAATCGACATCATGATCGGTGAAGGTCCGGCGGCGCGCTCAGTGCGCCTGGATCTGCAGCCGTTTACTCTGGTCGGCGCCACCACCCGCGCTGGCATGCTGACCAACCCGCTGCGCGACCGCTTCGGTATCGTCGCCCGTCTGGAATTTTATTCGCCGCCGGAGCTGGCACGCATCGTCACGCGCAGCGCTGGCTTGCTCAACGCCCCTATCGTCGCCGATGGTGCGCTGGAAATCGCCAAGCGCAGCCGCGGCACGCCGCGCATCGCCAATCGCCTGCTGCGCCGGGTGCGCGATTTTGCCCAGGTCAAAGGCAATGGCGAGATCACTCGGGCGGTGGCCGATGCGGCATTGGTCATGCTCGATGTTGACCCGGTCGGCTTTGATCTGATGGATCGCAAGCTACTCGAAGCCGTATTGTTCAAATTTAACGGCGGCCCGGTCGGGCTCGACAATCTGGCGGCGGCCATCGGCGAAGAACGCGACACCATCGAAGACGTACTGGAACCTTACCTGATCCAGCAAGGCTATCTGCAACGCACGCCGCGCGGGCGGGTGGCGACTCCAGCGGCGTATACCCATTTCGGCGTAAGCGCGCCACCGACGCAGCCCAGCGGTGACCTTTGGGGCGCCGCTTAAGCTTGTTGTTGTCCAAAGGCAATGTTCTGCCGTAGATGACGATTTGGTCAGAAACCTGATTTTCACTTGTGCAAAAATTAATCGTCATCGACAATGCATAGCTATTCACTATCTTTCTGTGTGAACCTCTCATGCTTATGTCGAGCCAAGCCAGTCGGTACGCCTATCAGCTCCTCGATGCCCGCGCCAACACGCATCTGGTTGCCTTACCTTCCGCGACCGAAGCGCTATCGGTTGATGATGCCTACGATATCGCCCGCTGTATTCTAGATATTCGCGTTGCCCAGGGAGAGCAGCCCGTTGGCCGCAAGGTCGGCTTCACGGTACACAAGACCTGGGGCCAATATGGCGTGACCGACGATGTGCGCATTCCCATCTGGGCCCACATTTTCGACACTACGGTGCGCTTCGCACAAGACAATCACGGCATCCAAAGTTTGAGCGGTGCATTGCAGCCGCGCATTGAACCGGAGATCGTCTTCAAGTTGGGCAAGACACCGCCGCCTGAGGCCACGTTGGATGAGCTGGCTGAATGCATCGAATGGATGGCGCATGGCTTTGAGATCGTTGCCTGCCCGTTTGCCAATTGGGCTTTCACGATGGCCGATTCGATTGCCGCCTTCGGCCTGCACGGCACCCTCATCGTTGGCGAACCGCATGTCTTGTCATCGGCCACCCGGCACAATCTGGCGCAGATTTTGGCCGGCACCAGCGTGTCCTTATCCTGTAATACCGACTCCAGCGGCATTTTGCGCGCCGCCGGTTTTTTCAACAATGAAGCCGACAGTCCGCTACACGCGCTATGGCAACTGCATCAATTGCTCAAGAGCCAGGCCGCCTTCTCGCAACTGAGCGCGGGCGAAATCATCACCACCGGCACTTGGACCGATGCCTACCCGATTGAAGCCGGACAAACCTGGACCACCGCCTTTTCCGGCGTCACCTTGCCAGGACTGACGGTTTCGTTTGTCTGACGCGATGCAAATCTGGGTCGATGCCGACGCCTGTCCTGGCGTGATCAAAGACATGCTGTTTCGCTTGGCCGATCGTACTCAGGTCGTGGTCACGCTGGTGGCCAATCGTTATATACGGGTGCCGCCCTCACGCTTCATCAAATCGGTGGTGGTGCCGGCCGGCTTTGATGTCGCCGACAAGGAAATCGTCAGGCTGCTGCAGCCCGGCGATCTGGTCATCAGCGCCGACATTCCACTGGCCGCCGAAGCCATCGCCAAAGGCGCCGCCGTGCTCAATCCGCGCGGTGAAATGTATACCGCCGACAATATCGCCCAACATCTGACGATGCGTAATTTCATGGAAGAGCTGCGCAGCGGCGGGGTGGAGACTGGCGGACCAGCCGCTTTCAGTCAGAGCGACGGCCGCGCCTTTGCCAAGCAGTTGGAACGTTACGTATTGCAGCACGCAGCGGCACCCGGCGGCGCCGACGCCTGACGCTACTGGCTTTATTATTCCTCGCGCACCCAGGTCTGGCTGCGGCCCAGCATCGGGATACCAATATAACCGCGCACGGTGAGTTGCTTGCCGCCGTCCTGCACGTTCAGCTTGCTCTTGTAGACCTTGCCGTTGCCCGGATCGAGGATCTGGCCGCCGGTATATTCATCGCCATTCTTTTTCAGGCCGCTCAAGATCGTCATGCCAATGATGGGCTGATCTTTGAGTGCACCGTCGCATTTGTTGCAGGTCGGATTCTGTTCCTGATCCGGCGTGCGAAACAGTTTTTCGATCTTGCCGGTCAGCTCACCATCGGTCTCGCTGATGCGAATGAGCGCATCCGGCTTGCCGGTTTCGTCGTCAATGTTCCTCCACAAGCCCACCGGCGAGCCATCGGCCCAGGCCGACATGGCGGTGACGGCGCAGAACACCAGCAAGCTGCTTTTCAGGATGTTGCGTGTGAGCATGACTATTCCTCCTAGGGGTGTTGAATAAAGCACGATTGTTCTAATTTATTTTGGCCTAGTTTAGACAAGCTTACTAGGCCCGGCAAGAAAATAAATCGAGTCAGTCTCAAAAAAAACCGCCATCGGTTCAGGATGGCGGTTGTGGTAAGAAGTGATCGGGAGCTGGCTTATTTCAGCTTGGCCAGTTGCTCCTGCAGTTTGGCCAAGGTCGTGGTGAAATTGATCAAACGTTCCTTCTCCTGCGCCACCACAGCTTCGGGCGCGCGAGCGACGAAGCTTTCATTGGACAGTTTGCCGTTGGCCTTGACGATTTCAGCGCTGATGCGCGTGATTTCCTTGCTCATGCGCTCGCGTTCGGCAGCGATATCCACTTCCACCTTCAGCATCAGCTTGAATTCGCCGACAATCGCCACCGGTGCCGGAGACTCCGGCAATTGCGCCACGATCTGCGTCTCGCTCAGCTTCACCAAGGTTTGCAGGTAAGGCAGGAAGGAGGCGACCTGTTCAGCGTCGACGGCTTCCACGATCAGCGGCACGCGCAAGGCGGGCGACAACTGCATCTCACCGCGCAGATTGCGGCAAGCGTCGGTCAGCGTCTTCAACTGCGTCATCCAGGCTTCGGCAGCGTCATCGATCTTGTCCAGCTGCGGCAGCGGGTAAGGCTGGCGCATGATCGAATCGCCGGCCGGATCAAGTTGCTTATCGGTCAGCGGCGCCACGCTTTGCCACAGCGCTTCCGTGATGAAAGGCAGCACCGGATGGGCCAGACGCAGCACCGACTCCAGCACCCGCAGCAGGGTACGACGGGTGGCGCGTTGTTGCGCAGGATTGCCGTTCTGGATCTGCGCCTTGGCGATTTCCAGATACCAGTCGCAATACTCATCCCAGACGAACTTGTAGATGGCCGAGGCAATATTGTCGAAACGATAATCGGCAAAGCCCTTCTCGACTTCCGCCTCGGTGCGCTGCAACTGCGACACGATCCAGCGGTCGGCTTGCGAAAACTGCAGCTTTTCCTTATCGCACTCGCCCTTGACGTGACCGTCAAAACCGCAGTCCTGACCTTCGGTATTCATCAACACAAAGCGGGTCGCATTCCACAGCTTGTTGCAGAAATTGCGATAGCCCTCGCAGCGGCCCAAATCGAAATTGATGTTGCGACCCAAGGTCGCCAGCGAGGCAAAGGTAAAGCGCAACGCATCCGTACCATAGGCCGCGATGCCGTCGGCAAACTCCTTGCGGGTGGCCTTCTCAATGCTGGCCGCCTGTTTGGGATTCATCAGGCCGACGGTGCGTTTGGCCACCAGTGCATCGACGTCGATACCATCGATCAGATCAATCGGGTCCAGCGTATTGCCCTTGGACTTGGACATCTTCTGGCCGCTGGCATCACGCACCAGCCCGTGCACATAAACGGTCTTGAACGGCACCTTGCCGGTGAAATGCGTGGTCATCATGACCATGCGCGCCACCCAGAAGAAGATGATGTCGAAACCGGTGACCAGCACCGACGACGGCAGGAACATCTTGTAGTCCGGCGTTTCTTCCGGCCAGCCCAGGGTCGAGAACGGCACCAGTGCCGACGAGAACCAGGTATCGAGCACGTCATTGTCACGCGTGACGTTCTTGCCGCCGGCCTGGGCACGCGCTTCTGCTTCGGTGCGCGCCACATAGACGTGGCCATCATCGTCGTACCAGGCCGGGATCTGATGACCCCACCACAGTTGACGCGAAATACACCAGTCCTGAATATTGTTGAGCCACTGGTTATAGGTGTTGTTCCAGTTTTCCGGAATCAGCTTGATTTCGCCGTTGGCCACTTTTTCCAGCGCCACTTCGGCAATCGACTTGCCGGGGAAATGGGTACCCTCCGGCGCCGGCTTGCTCATGGCCACAAACCATTGGTCGGTCAGCATCGGTTCAATCACCACACCGGTACGGTCGCCACGCGGCACCATCAACTTGTGCGGCTTGACCAGTTCCAGCAGACCCTGCGCATCCAAGTCAGCCACGATTTGCTTGCGTGCGGCAAAGCGATCCAGCCCCTGATACTTGGCCGGACCGTTTTCATTGATCTTGGCGTCCAGCGTGAGGATGCTGATCTTTTCCAGATTGTGACGTGCGCCCACGGCGTAATCGTTGAAGTCATGTGCAGGGGTGATCTTGACGCAACCGGTGCCGAATTCCTTGTCCACGTATTCATCGGCGATGATAGGGATTTCGCGCTCACATAGCGGCAACTTCAGCATCTTGCCGACCAGGTGCGCATAGCGCTCATCGGTTGGATCGACCGCCACGGCGGAGTCGCCCAGCAAGGTTTCCGGACGGGTGGTAGCAACCGTGATGCGGCCGCTGCCGTCAGCCAACGGATAATGGATGTGCCACATGGAGCCGTCTTCTTCTTCCGACACCACTTCCAGGTCCGACACGGCAGTGCCCAGCACCGGGTCCCAGTTCACCAGACGCTTGCCGCGATAGATCAACCCTTGCTCGAACAGACGCACAAACACCTCGGTGACCGCATTCGACATCTTCGGGTCCATCGTGAAGTATTCACGATCCCAATCGGTGGAGGCGCCCATGCGGCGCATCTGGCCGGTGATGGTGGAGCCGGATTTTTCTTTCCACTCCCAGACTTTTTCGATGAATTTTTCACGGCCCAGGTCATGGCGCGAAATCTTTTGCGCATCCAACTGGCGCTCCACCACGATTTGCGTGGCAATACCAGCGTGGTCGGTGCCGGGAATCCAGGCGGTGTTGAAGCCGCGCATGCGGTGGTAGCGGGTCAGACCATCCATGATGGTCTGATTGAAGGCATGACCCATGTGCAGCGTGCCGGTCACATTCGGCGGCGGCAACTGGATGGAGAACGAAGGTTTTTCCGGCGCCGTGGTGGCGGCGAAATAACCGCGCTTTTCCCACTCGGTGCGCCAGAATTGTTCAATCTCGGCAGGCTCGAAAGACTTGGCTAATTCCATGATTTGACGTGTGTTTTGGGTAGGGTAGGAAGGGTCTGTTACCAGAACCCCTCCCCCCTAAGAACCGTGCGTGCGACTTTCACCGCACACGGCTCAAGCTTAATAAAAGTTCCTATACAGGAACCGGTTTTGCAACATGCAAACCTAAGGCATGTATTCTACTATGGCAGGTAGGGTGCAGTAGTACTCTATTTCCGAGGGTATCGGGGCCTCCCATCACACGGTACACAATGTGGTGATCATGCCAGCCGGTGTCCACATCCATCTCGTATCCACAGTGAGCGCACAAGCCACGTTGGTCGGCATACAGTCTTGCCCATTCCTTTCGGTACCGCATGTTTTGCAACATACGTTCCGTGCGGAGGGTTTCGCCATATTCTTCCCATTGCGGATCATAGGGGTGATAACTCCCTTTGATTTTCTTATGACGTTCGATGGCGGTATCGGCGAGCCGATACAATTCCATCACCTTTTTCTCACCCTTTACTTCCACGTCAGCAGCAAACGCCCAGTTTCGATCGCCGATTGTCCGCCAGTATTTCCGACGAATCCAATCAGCGCTTTTCTTTGGATGTCTGCGCTTTGCCCACCGCATCAATCGCCAAAACAGTAACGAGTCGATACGCGAGAACGTTTGTTTGGCAACTACGGGGCGATGATATTGCGCCCAACCCCGAATCATCGGATTCAGCATTCGAATCAAGTCCTCATGCCTATTGCCGAGGTTGTCAGCCACTGTTTTTCTGAGCTTTTCATAGAACGCCGCGACGTTTTTCTTACTTGGCTTGATGAGCAGTTTTCCCTTGTACTTCCGAAAATTCCACCCAAGAAAATCAAAACCTTCGTCAATGTGTGTAATACGCGTCTTGGCTTCGGATAGCCGCAATCCTCGCTGGGCGAGGAATGCTTCTGTCCACGGCTTGATTTCTGTCTCCAGGAGTTCTTGTGAAACTCCGGTGACCACAAAATCGTCGGCATATCGCACAACACCTACTTTCAGTTTCGCCGTCCTGGTGATACCGAATTTTTCCTCAAGATGACGGATTAATCCCGTTTCCAGGCCGTTCAGCGTCCAATTTGCCAGCGCCGGGGAAATGATGCCTCCCTGCGGTGTTCCCGCTGTGGTGACCAGCAATTGCGCCCGGTCAACTACACCGGACTTCAGCCATTTCCGAAGGATCGTCTTGTCCATCAGGACATTGTCGATCATCCAGTCGTGATTGATGTTGTCGAAAAATCCGCTGATATCAGCATCCAATATCCATTGTGCAGAGACTTTCCTGCATGTCTGGAGAAAGATCTGTGACATCGCGTCGGCCGTCGAACGATTTTTCCGGAATCCGTATGAATTCAGGTCGCTCAGCGTCTCCAGGACCGGATCAAGTGCCAGCAGATATAAGGCCTGCATGGCTCTATCACGCATAGTGGGAATGCCCAAAGGGCGTTCCGTTCCGTTGGTCTTTGGAATATAGACTCGACGCAGTGGCGACGGTCTGTACCTCCGTTTCGACAACCTTGCAATTGCCGCGTGTTTTTGTGCAGGAGTGTCCCAAAGTTGCCGGTCTATTCCTGCGGTACGTTTGCCTTGGTTTTCACACACTCGTCGTACTGCCAGTGCTCGCGCACTGAACGAGTGGGTTAGCCACCTTTGGAGAGATTTCACTCTCCGCCAGTCGCCTTCCTTGCTTGCCTTCGTTAGTCTGATCTGCATGGCTCTTACATTCCTTTGGACGCGTCGCCAATCAATGGCGGCCCATTCCTGTGGGATGTTCGAGGGCGCAGAATCATCCTGATTACTGATGATTACTTTCATTGCTGACCTCGGTAGTGATGCCCGCCGAGGACGCAGTGTTCCCCGAAGGGATAGCTGCATCCCTTCGGGGCGTTGATTGAGAAACTACTTTGCCTATGTAGTCGCTAGCGACTATTGCACCATGTGGAAGTCTGCACGCTTTTGCGTCGGGCCAAATTTTGAAGCCCTATCCTGACCATTACAGCCAGACGTTCGCTTTTTCCACAATCCCATACCCACTCCGCCAACAGCTTCCCTCACGGGTTGCTTGCCGATTCCCGATACTCTGAGATAGGCAGCGAGTTGGGCTTACCACGTTTCCTGTGATGCCGACACGATCTTATTGCACCGTGGCTGGCCGTTTAGGGCCTAGCTCTCCCCCAGTGGTCTGTAAGGCGACGTGTCCCTAGTTTCGACAGGGACAACCGACCACACACCTTTTTGGTTCAGGCCAACAGCAGCTTGGGCCTGTCAATGTTTATGAGGGTTAAACGCTAGTTCACATCTGTTGCCCATGCGGACTTACTTAGCCTCTTGACCACCTTGCTGCTGGTAGTGTCTGCCAATTCACTCGCGTGAATATGGCACCGCGTCCGCGGGAAGCATTGTCCCCCGAGCTTCACACAAGCTCATTACTGAGGATGCATGTCGGGGTAAGTAACAAGTGGTCGCACGCTTGGTCGTGGCATAACCTCCCTAGAGAGATGAAGCACGACAAGGCATCACAGAACTTCCGCGCGATTGAGTTTGCAAAACTACTTTCCGCTAAGTCAGAGGGCTACCTTTGACCGACCCCGGTAAGGGCATGTCATTGCATCAAAATTATTTTGTGTCTACTTAGAATTTTGTCGCGTGAAGGCAACATTTCAATGTCTTTTGGACAAGAAAAGACCGTTGAGATTGAATTTAAGGCCGCGAAATGCACGACTTCAGATTCTCGCTTTGGGTTTTATTTGAAATGTTTGATGACGAACTCGTCGTGGTCGCGTTGGACGGACTACGGGAGCCGGTGGGAGCAACCTTTTCTTGAAAATCCAGAGGAAATCCAAGTACAGCAAGGCTCTCGCACATATTTGCGGAGGTAGATTGCATAGTGGCCGAGACCACTTAGTACCACGAGGGTACTTCACTTATTTGCCACATAGTGGCTGATCGCGACAACGTGTCGCACCGAAACCGTCCATTATAAGGGAGGAGCCGGTAAAACCAATGCGGGACGGGAATTGAAGCAATGCCTCAGAGCAAGAAAGACCTTCGTTGCACGCCAGAATGCATCTTTGCTACCAAATTGTCTTGACGTGTGCATAAGCACGAATCTTGTCGTCCTTGGTCACCAGCGGCACCGCCAGCTTGCGCGCTGTGGCCACAATCATGCGGTCCGCAGGATCTTTGTGAAACTCCCCGGGCAGATCGACCGACTTGACCGTCACTTCCACATCCAAAGGCAAAAAACGCACCGCCTCAATGGCTGCCACCGTTGCCAGCCAGCTATCGACATCCATCGACAGAACTAGCTTTTCTTGTCTCACCAGCATGGCAATTTCCCAGGCGGAAATGGCGGAAACGATAATCTGTCCTCCCGTCAGTTCCTGCGCGATTGCGGCCTTCGCCTTCTTGCTCAGAGCCACATCGCCATTGACCCACCAGACCAGCGCGTGCGTATCGAGCACAATCATGACGCCGCCTCCCATTCCACATCGACTGGCGCGGTCGGATCGACATAGCGCAGTACCGAGCCTTTGAGAATGTCGAGCGGACTGCGTTCGATGTTGCGGTAGGGGCGCACTTCCAGTGCCGGCTTGCCATGATCGGTAACGACCAGGCTTTCGCCGGAGGCTTCCACCTGCCGGAAGAATTCAAGCGCCCGGGCTTTGAATTCGGATTTCGAGACTTGATTGTCTTGCATGATATTCTCCATAGTCATGTGACTATAGTCATATTACCCTGTCATTGCAGATTGGGATAAGAGCTTGGCTGAAAACCTACGTCGGCTGATGCTTTGCGCCTGCGCTAAAAAATAGCATTCCAGCAATATTCCATTGACCACATTTTTAGCGACCGGTATTCTTAGCCCGTCCCCGCAAAAAGAAGGGGATCAGGTTTGACAGCCTGTGAATTTTACTGGCGAAAAGCCGCGTCTTTGTTAGGCGCGTTTTTTTCGCCCTGTCTATGCACGTCTCTATGGCGGGCCTGGGCAGGGACACCTTCGGGTGTGCCGGTTTTGGTAAAATTCCCGGTCTGTCAACCCTGTCTTGTGCCCGCCACCCTCATTTGAGGCGCTTCGGTGGGTTGTTCATCTCGCATTTGATGGAGGCTCCATGAGTGACAATGACAGCACGACCTACCAGCAACAACCCGCTCCTACGCATCAAGATTTCCACTGGATCGACGGTCCCTTGCAGGGCACGTCCCACGCCAACTTCGTCGAAACCACGCTCGATATTGCCGCCGGCATGCATGCCGCATTGCAGCTTGCCTATACCAACGCACTCGAACACGCCGCCAATGACGACGCCGATGCCGGCCAGACGGCGCCGCCGGCGGTAGGCATCGTCATGGCCGACCAGTTGCTGCGGCTGGCGATGGCGGCATCGGGCTTGTTGAGCGATGAGGCGCGGCGGCAGGTGGAGTGGATCAATGAGGCTGATGCGATCTGAAGCTGCGCAGCGCACGCATGTGGATGAGCCCTGCTTGCCTTGCCTGCACCAATGCTGATGGTGCGAGCAAGGGCAGGATTGGTTTAGTGAACAGGACTAAGCAGTGCTGGTTGTCCGAACTCGATCAATTGCGCTTTGGATTTTTCCAGATAGCTTTTCCAAAAACTGCTGAGCGCTTGCATGGTCTTGGGGTCACGGTAGCGTTTAGTTTGTTTGGCATCGTCGTTCAGTAATCCGGCGCCGAGCACATACAGTCTGGCACCGCCAAAATCACCGAACAACTGGTTTTGTTCTACCAACTGCAATTCTTTGGCAGGATCGATTTTGCGTACCGATAAACCATGATCAGCGTAAAAGCTGGAAATGGAGGAATTTTCCAGCATGTCGGAAACCAACAGCACTATCTTGTTCTTGGCTTTTGATTGCTGCACCAAAACCGAAATCGCTTTGATGCTGGCCAAGACGTCCGATTTGGCGATCTCGCTGGTGGTGCCGTCAAATGCCGCTCGCAGCGCCGTACCTGCCAATTGCGCTGCGAGCGGCGGTTGATGCGCCATGCATTGGTCAAACTTGCTCAGAGCCGGTTTGGGAATGTCATTGCGCAAGATGGGATCCAAGTTGGCATCCAGTTTCCCTGACACCAATAGTTCAGTGTAGTGACCTTGGGTATAGGCCGAGAAAGTCAGGATATTGAAGCCATCATTGGCCGCCAGAAATGGTTTGATATTGTCGGCAACCGCCTGTCTTAGACTTGGATTGAGTGGGGTGGTCTGATCGATGGCAATGAAAATCTCGGTCTCCAGCGCAATGGCTGGAGCGGCAATGACCTTATTGTCATAGCAGGTGCGGATGCTATCGCCCTGGCCGGCGAGCGCACTGCCGCACAGCAGGGCGCCTGCAACTAGCGCGGGAAACTTCACAGCAAATCCTCCAGTTCGGCATCGGCTTCGCGGGCCTTGCGTTCGTTCTCTTCTTTTTGACGTTTCAGTTCTGCGCGTACCTGCACATTAAGATCGGCGGGCAGGGCGGCAATGATCGCTTTCTTCGACTCTTTATCGTCGCCTAAGGCATTGAGTTGTGCCATGACCTGCTCTACAGAGGAGGCACTCGCTGGTGCTGTAACAGCGATAACGGCCGGTGTTGCTACAGGTTGCACCGGAGAAGCTTGAAGTGCTGCGGTGGCGGCGGCATGTTTGCGCTCATCGGCGTGATCATGGCCGTCCGTGTTACGCGCTTGCTGCATGAACTCATGGAACGACTTGTTCAGATGCTGCCCGGAGGTGCCTTGAGTGCTATTTTTGGCCATGATCTTTTGTTGCAGTATGGTCAATTTTGCCTGTGCGGTATCGGCGATCTCGCGATAGTGTTCGCGCACGGCGCTATAGCTGGAATAACGGCCGGCACCGATATCACGGAAGGCATCTGCGCTGTTTTGTCCTGCGAAGCCCCAGCGATAGCCGAAAATCACACCGAGAATTTGCAGAAAGACAAACACGAAGGCCAAGACGATAAAGGTTGCCCAGCCGCCGTGGCGATCGATATTGGTTTCTTCGTTGACTGCTTTTTTATCTGCGGCATTGTTAGACGAGCTATCTGCGTCTGGCAAACGTACGTTAGCAGCAGACATGTCCAGGCTGTTGCTGCTGGCGTGCGCGGCATTGTCGTTCTGATTGCTACTGAGGGTGACGCGGGCGTCGAGTTCGCGTTCCAGTACTTGACCGCGCACATAGGTCGCCAGACCTGCAACTAATAAGACGAACACAGTGGCCAGGATAAAAATTTTGTAGCTGGCATGCGCACCGACGCGATTGCAGAGCTGTGTATAGCTAGGCATATGATCGTCGCTCGATTGCGCACGCGCCAGGGGAATGGTGCCGGTAAAGAGTTTTTGCTCGCGCTTGTCTTCCACCCATTCGCGGCGCGCATTCTTGATGCGTTCCGATACGTAGAGTTCATGTCCCGCAAAGTGGGTGAAAGCGACCAGAATGGCCGAGATCAGAAACGCAATACCCAGAGCGCCGGTTTCCTGCAGATTTTCGCTTGCACCAGGCAAGGTATAACCGGCCAGCACATAGGAAAAACCCAGTGCCTCAACGACGACCATGGAAATTGTCAGTATCCAAATCCAGGGTGGCGTGCTCTTGCGGCCGTTGTCGCCAGCTTTGGTCAGGTAGGTGATTCTTTCGTTGAAATCATGTTCATTTTGAAGGCGGACGAATTTCTTGTAACCCAGGCATAAGGTACGTTCGCCGTTGAACCAGCCAGGATTTCGCGCATCTTCGCCGAAGTCGCGTGACAACACGGCAATGCGGCCAATCAGCGGAAAGCTGACCCAGGTATTGAACCACCACCATTTCACCTGCTCCCACAGCGAGACAATGACAACTACCGCCAACAGCACACTGACAATGCTCCATGCAGCCAGAGGGTAAGTGCTAAAAAATTCTTTCATGTCTGTTCCCCGAATTGATGATTATTTTTTGATGATTATTTATTGATACATCTTAGGCTTGAAGTCGGCGACATACGCCGAGGCTGCATGGGTATAAACCAGCTTTCCTGCTTTTGCCGTATTGCCACCATTGGTCTCAAACACAATGTCGACACATTGCATGCCACCTTGCCCATGGATGAACATGCGGTAAAGCAATCCTTTGCTGCCGAGATAGGTGTTGACTTCCGGTTTGAGTGACACATCCGGCTTGAGGTTGTTTCGTTTGCTCGGGTCGTAGTTCTTGTAGACCTTGAATTCAGGCGGGTTGGCTAGCGCGCCATCGCCAGCCAGAACGGCCAGTTTGTTGATCACGATTTGATGACCGTTGACTTGATCGGTCCAGGTCTTGCCGTATAAGCCGGGGATATGTTCGCTGGTCTTGTAGGTGTTGCCATCGGAGAGCGCTTTGACACTATTGGATGCACGCGGCCTATCCTGAGTGCAATCATTGACCACCGCTGGTTCATCCGCGTAGGCAGTGCTGATGAGGGAGAAAAATGGCTTCTTCGATTCCACTTTGCCAATGTCGGCGAGATTTGCTGTGGACAACAGCGGAGCGCCGCCAAAGTCGATCAAATCGTCGTGCGCCGGGACTTTGACAGGATTGGATTTGGCGACATTGCCAGCGCTTGGCGACACCGGTTTGTTGGAAGATTTTTTCTCTTGTACTGATAACGACGGTGCAGCGTTGCTGCCGACGGCAGGTGTGCTGGCATTTTGTACTCGGTAAAACTCAATGCGCGGCTTGCGCGATGCCAGGTAATTGTCGAATCCCGATTTGTCGTTGAGTTCGATAATTTCAACACGGCGATTGCGTGCGCGACCTTCTTCCGTATTGTTGTCAGCGACCGGATAGAACTCACCCGCGCCCTGAAAGAAAAGCGATTCCTTGGGGATGCCATGGTCTTCCATGAACTTGGACACGGCCCGAGCGCGGCGCTCTGATAAGTCTGCATTGAGTCGGGTTGAGCCGGTGTCATCCGTATGACCGACCAGCAAAATCTTGCGCTGTGCTATTTGCGTCAGATACTGTGCTTTGAGTTTTGGGTCTTGAATGTCTGCGGCGCTTTTTTGTGCATTGTAGGTATCTGCAATGGCGGCAAAATATTGTTGTGCTCGCGCTGTCAGCTTGTCGGAATTGCTTTCAAAATGTCCTCCCTCACTTGCTGGGTCGCGAATTTCAACAATCGATCCTATGCTGTCATTTTTCTTTGCGGTATTGCTATCCTGGACAGTGACGGTTTGGCCGTCGCTATTGAGGGATGTTACCTGTACGTCTAGATTGTATTGCTTGGCAATTTTCGATAATTCGCAACGGCGCTTGTCCATGTCGTTGCCGATCAAGCCTCCGATTGCGCCACCCATTGCTGCGCCAAGCAGTAATCCTTTGTTAGAGCCGCCGACTTGTTTGCCCAGTATCGCGCCTGCCAAGATGCCGACACCAATGCCGATATTGCGAGCATTCTGTGAGCAAGGGTCATCGCTGGCAAAAGTTTCTTTCAGCGAAGGGCGCCCTGTGACCGGATCGACTGCACATCCTGAAGCAAAGCTGGAGCAAATGGTGATGACGAGAGTGCGGACAATGAGTTGTTGGTGCAGATGATTTTTTTTCATATTTTTACGTGAGCACAGATGGCATTGAGCATCCGTGCAAGTGAGTCAATGCATACCCCCCGGCATGCATTTTTAAGTCGTCTACCGCAGCATGAACAACTGCAATGCACATTGGCATCGCGGTAAAAATATATCACGCAGCAATATTATTTGAAGAAGGAAATGGCAATTTTTTGATGAAAAATCACGTTTGTTTTTAATTTGTTTCAGATTTTAGCCATTGGATATTTGAGTCGTGCAGATATGCGTACTCATCCGTATTTTTTTGAATAAGACATTCCAAGTATCTTGTTGTGCAGCGATGATTGCCTGTTTTCAAAATCGCTCAAGAGCTCGCTGACGATCTGAGCAAATACAAATACTCTTGCGACAAGAACGATGCAGCGGCAAGTAGAGGGGCAATGACCGTGGGATGCACCGAGGAGCTTGTGACTTAGAGTGACCTAACAAAATTCCGCTTACAGCGTTGCGGAAATGGTCAGTGATCTGTCAGGTCAATGTGGGAATCTTTGCATCGCTGTAGAAGGTGCAAGATAAAAATAACCAACACGCTACGTAGCCAAAAATATGACAGCTAACCACGAATGGCCATGCCCCGCATGTGGAATTTTCAATGCCTCAACTGAAGCTTCCTGTGTCTTTTGCGGTTGTCCGCAGATGGCGTCAACGGAACAACTTCAATATTATCGGTCGAAAAAAGATGGCCAATCATTGGCGCAACGATATGACGCATCGAGCTTTGAAGGTCGCACGGGTAGCGCGGAAATCGATGAAGACCTAGCCAAGACAACGGTGACCAAAAATAAAGGCATCGTTTCTATCTCGATTCCCACTGCGATGAAGTTCAATCTGGTGCTCGACAAAGCCAACAGCTTCACGCGCGTGCTGGGTGGCACAGCACTGTTTCGGCAACAGAGAAGTGATGAGATGGAATTCGATCAGTTTTTTTCGTTGACTGTTTATCGAGACGATGTCATGTCGGTTATTCATGTCGATGCCAGCCTGCGCAGAAAATTACTGATGCTGGCTAAAGAAACACCGGGATTTCTATCCCTCAGTTATGGCAAGGCATCACTGTCATTAAGATTTCGCCCTGGATCGTCTAAGGCATCTTCTGAAGAAGACGTGCGCAGAAAATTTGCTGTGCTCGCGGCAGAGCTACTGGCGCCGTTCGGCAGATTGCCGGCGGATACAGCGGCACAAATGAGAGCCAGATGGTTTGAAATTTTCGCGACGGTGCTGCCTTACTGCCTCATGCCGCTGATAGTGTTAGCTCCTCCATTTTTTGATGCACCAATTGCTGCTGGTGGCATTCCATGGAACGAGGTCATGCTGGCTACAATTGTATTTGCCGTCCTGCAGATTCTCTTCTTGTTTTGCATGACCAAACAAGGCGCCAGTCGCATACAAGGGTGTGGTGCAATCTTGTTTGTCTCTGTGTTCTCTGCGTTGCTTTTTGTGCCATCCGTTGTACGTGGTATCAACGCGCATGCAATACAAAGCATGCAAACAGAAATCGTTGAGGTAGAGGGCCTTTACAAGGTGGAGCGCAAGAAGGCACAGACGCAATATTTTGTCTTGCTTGCGGATCCGTCGGCACGGCTTGTCGTTGGTCAGGTGCAAGAGAGACCGTCGCTTGAAGTCACGCGCGCACTCTACACGCGTCTGGTAGATGCCCATGTGCGGCAAGGCAGCCATGTAAAGATAGAGGAAGCAGAAGGTCTGTTGGGTTTGCCTTTTGTGGCGCAGATCACGTCGATCAATTGATGCGTACGGAGCAGCAGGTCATTCCCGACGTTGATGTTCCTCGTAATAAGAAAATGACATTCTGGCAATATTTCATTGACCTCGTTTTTAGCGACCGGTATTCTTAGCCCGTCCCCGCAAAAAGAAGGGGATCAGGTTTGACAGCCTGTTACGAACTCCGGCGAAAAGCCGCGTCCTTGTTGACGCGTTTTTTTCGCCCTGTCTAAGCACGTCTCTATGGCGGGCCTGGGCAGGGACACCTTCGGGTGTGCCGGTTTGGAGTTCGTCCGGTCTGTCAACCCTGTCTTGTGCCCGCCACCCTCGCTTGAGGCGCTTCGGTGGGTTGTCCATATCGCACCGATGGAGGCTCCATGAGTGACAATGACAGCACGACCTACCAGCAACAACACGCCCCCACGCATCAAGATTTCTACTGGATCGACGGTCCCTTGCAGGGGACGCCGCACGCCAATTTCGTCGAAACCACGCTCGATATTGCCGCCGGCCTGCATGCCGCATTGCAGCTTGCCTATACCAACGCACTCGAACGCGCCGCCAATGACGATGCCGATGCCGGCCAGACGGTGCCGCCGGCGGTGAGCATCGTCATGGCCGACCAGTTGCTGCGGCTGGCCATTGCAGCATCGGGCTTGTTGCGCGATGAGGCGCGGCGGCAGGTGGAGATGTACGCGAGCAACTAAGCTTGCGCGTCACAGAAGTGTCGCCATAGCGTGAAATATTGGAGTAAAATCCGGCCCACGACGTTTGATACTGAACGAAGTAATGCTAGGGGTCCTGTCATTGCGACGGGTGAGAAATACCCTTGAACCTGATCTGGGTAATGCCAGCGAAGGGAAGCGCCGGAACACCCGTATTGCAATTTCCATCCAGCAACAGGTTCCTTCCGTATCCTCCTTTGCTGGCTCCAAGCCAAGCAATCTTAAGCAAAGGAGCCAAAATGAACGCCAATCCGAAATTCCTCTCCGCTACCGCTACGGTAGACGAAGCAGCCATTCAGCCGTTACCGAATTCCCGCAAGATCTACGTCACCGGCTCACGTCCCGACATCCGCGTGCCGATGCGTGAAATCAGCCAGTCCGACACCCCGGCCATGTTTGGCTCAGAAAAAAATCCGCCGATTTACGTCTACGACACCTCCGGTCCTTACACCGACCCGGACGTTAAGATCGACATCCGCGCCGGTCTGTCGACCCCGCGTCTGCCATGGATTCTGGAACGCAACGACACCGACGAACTGGACGGCCCCAGCTCGGCATTTGGTCAGGAGCGTCTGAACGATCCGGCGCTGGCCGAGCTGCGTTTCAATCTGCATCGCAAGCCGCGCCGCGCCAAGGCCGGTGGCAATGTGTCGCAAATGCATTACGCCCGCAAAGGCATCATCACGCCGGAAATGGAATACATCGCCATCCGCGAAAACCTGCGCCGCGAGGAATACCTGGAGCAATTGAAGGCATCCGGTCCGATGGGCAACAAGCTGGCCGATCTGATGGGTCGTCAACATCCGGGCCAATCTTTCGGTGCGTCGATTCCTGCGACCATCACGCCAGAATTCGTGCGTGACGAAGTCGCGCGCGGGCGCGCCATCATTCCTGCCAACATCAACCATCCGGAAGTCGAACCGATGATCATCGGCCGCAATTTCCTGGTCAAGATCAATGCCAACATCGGCAATTCGGCAGTGACCTCTTCCATCGGTGAAGAAGTCGAAAAAATGACCTGGGCGATTCGTTGGGGTGGCGATAACGTGATGGATTTGTCGACCGGCAAGAACATCCACGAAACCCGTGAATGGATCATCCGCAATTCGCCGGTGCCGATCGGTACCGTGCCGATTTATCAGGCGCTGGAAAAGGTCAACGGCAAGGCCGAAGATCTGACCTGGGAAATTTTCCGCGACACCTTGATCGAGCAAGCCGAGCAGGGCGTCGATTACTTCACCATCCACGCTGGCGTGCTGCTGAAGTATGTGCCGATGACGGCCAAGCGCATGACCGGTATCGTCTCGCGCGGTGGTTCCATCATGGCCAAGTGGTGTCTGGCGCATCACAAGGAATCCTTCCTGTATGAGCATTTCGAAGACATCTGCGAAATCATGAAGGCCTACGACGTGAGCTTCAGCCTCGGCGATGGTTTGCGTCCTGGTTCGATTTTTGATGCCAATGACGAAGCGCAACTGGGCGAACTGAAAACCCTGGGTGAGCTGACCCAGGTGGCCTGGAAGCATGACGTGCAGGTCATGATCGAAGGCCCCGGCCACGTGCCGATGCACCTGATCAAGGAAAACATGGATCTGCAACTGGAACAGTGCCACGAAGCGCCGTTCTACACGCTGGGCCCCTTGACCACCGACATCGCGCCAGGTTACGACCACATCACTTCCGGCATCGGCGCGGCGCAAATCGGCTGGTACGGTACTGCCATGCTGTGCTATGTGACACCGAAGGAACATCTGGGTCTGCCTAACAAGGTCGACGTCAAGGACGGCATCATCACCTACAAGATCGCCGCGCATGCAGCCGACCTTGCCAAGGGCCATCCAGGTTCGCAGATCCGCGACAACGCGCTGTCGAAGGCGCGCTTCGAATTCCGTTGGGAAGATCAATTCAACATCGGTCTCGATCCCGACAAGGCGCGTGAATTCCATGACGAAACCTTGCCCAAGGATTCGGCCAAGGTGGCGCATTTCTGCTCCATGTGCGGACCGCATTTCTGCTCCATGAAGATCACCCAGGAAGTGCGCGATTACGCCGCCAAGGAAGGCATCTCCGAAATCGCCGCCCTGAAACAAGGGATGGAAGTGAAGTCGGTGGAGTTCGTCAAGATGGGCGCCGAGATCTATTCCAAGACCTGAAACCGTGCGGTGAATGTGATGCAGATTGAATTGAATGGCAAACCACATGCGCTGTCTGAAGGTGCCGATCTGGCGCAACTGATCGCGGCGTTGGACTTGCGTGGCAAGGCCGTGGCCGTGGCGGTGAACCGGCAGGTGGTGCCGTCCCAGTTGTGGGCCGGCCGGCTGCTGGCCGAGGCTGACCGGGTCGATGTGGTGCGCGCCATTGGCGGCGGTTGAGGCTGGCGCTGCTCATCTTTGAGAGGAATTGAAATGAACATGAACGATACCTCTGCGCTGGCTGCAGATCCAGGGTTGACCATTGCCGGCAAGACCTATGCGTCGCGCTTGCTGGTGGGCAGTGGCAAGTACAAGGACCTGGAAGAAACCCGTCTGGCCACCGAGGCCAGCGGCGCCGATATCATCACGGTGGCGATTCGCCGCGTCAATATCGGCCAGGATCCGAACACGCCTAGCCTGTTGGACGTGGTGCCGCCGTCGCGTTACACCATCCTGCCCAATACGGCCGGTTGCTATAACGCCGCCGATGCGGTCTACACCTTGCAATTGGCGCGTGAGTTGCTGGGCGGGCGTAATCTGGTCAAGCTGGAAGTGCTGGGCGACGAGAAGACCTTGTTTCCCAACATGCCGGAAACCTTGAAAGCGGCCGAGACGCTGGTCAAGGATGGCTTCGACGTGATGGTGTATTGCAGCGATGATCCGATTCAGGCACGCATGCTGGAAGACCTTGGCGTGGTGGCGGTGATGCCGCTGGCGTCGCTGATCGGCTCCGGCATGGGCATTCTCAATCCCTGGAATCTGTCGCTGATCATCGAGCAGTCCAAGATTCCGGTGTTGGTCGATGCCGGTGTCGGCACCGCTTCGGATGCCGCCATTGCGATGGAGCTCGGCTGTGACGGCGTGTTGATGAATACCGCCATCGCTGGCGCGCGCGATCCTATTCGCATGGCGCGTGCCATGAAGCTGGCGGTCGAAGCGGGCCGCGAAGCTTTCCTGGCGGGTCGGGTTGCGCGCCGTTTTGCGGCATCGCCATCTTCGCCGATGGCGGGCCGGGTAGCGTGAGCGTGGCGGTGAGCGCTTATCGTTCGCCGCCGCCCTGCGTGCTGGTGTTTTCGGGCTCCGATCCTAGCGGCGGGGCTGGCATGCAGGCCGATATTCCGGCCATCAGCGCGCTCGGCTGTCATCCATTGTCGGTGCCGACGGCGCTGACGGTGCAAGACAATGTCAGCGTGTTTGCCGTGCATGCGCTGGATGCGGAGCTGATTCGGCATCAGGCGCAGGTGTTGATTGATCGCTTTCAGATCAGTGCCGTCAAGCTCGGGATCGCCGGCAATCGCCGCAATGCCGAGACCATCGCGGCATTGATCCTGCAATTGCGTGTGCGGCAGCCGGATTTGCCGGTGGTGTTTGATCCGGTGCTGGCCAATGGCAAGGGCGATCAGCTTTCCACCGAAGATGCGGCGTTGGCGATTGCGCCGCTGTATGCGGTGGCGACCATCATCACCCCCAATCTGAATGAAGCCAATCGGCTGTGCGGCAGTGAGCATACGCCGGAACAACAAGCGCAACTGCTCATGCAGCGCGGTTGCCGACATGTCTTGCTCAAGGGCGGGCACGGTCCGCAACAAGAGGATGTGCTCAATCGCTGGTTCGGTCCTGACGGTGCGCAGGCGGCGTGGAGCTGGCCGCGCCTGGCCGATGAATTTCACGGCAGTGGTTGCACGCTGGCGGCGGCTTTGTCGGCGCAACTGGCCTTGGGGCTGGAGATGCAAGCAGCGATTGCCGCCGCACAGCACTATTGCCAGCATGCCTTGGCCACTTCTTACGCGATTGCGCCGGGTCAGCGCATTCCTAATCGCGTGCCGCTTTTTGCAGGAGAACATGCATGACACAAACACAATGGGCCTTGCGGGGCCTCTACATCGTCACACCAGACTGGGACGATACCGACAAGCTGCTCAATGCGACCGCGCAGGCCATCCAAGGTGGCGCGACCCTGGTGCAATATCGTCACAAGACAGCCGACGCTGTATTGCGCAAAGAGCAGGCTGCGGCGTTGCTGCAAGTCTGTCGTGAGCATCAGGTACCGTTCATCATCAACGACTATGTTGATCTCTGTCTGGCGCTGGATGCGGACGGCATTCACGTTGGCGGCACCGACGCCAGTGTGGCTGCGGTGCGTGCGCAGGTTGGGGCGGACAAGATCGTCGGTGCGTCTTGCTACGGCACGCTGCAACTGGCGCGCGATGCCTGGCGGGCCGGTGCCAGCTATGTCGCGTTCGGCGGTTTCTATCCGTCGCGGGTGAAGAAATACGAATTCAAGACCGAGCCCGTTGTCGTGGCCGAGTCGAAGCGGGAAATCCCCTTGCCGGTGGTGGTCATCGGCGGTATGACGCAGGACAATTGCCTGCCGCTCATTGCCCAGGGCTGCGATATGGTGGCAGCCATCAGCAGCGTCTATATGACGGAAGATGTCAAGGCGGCGGCGGGGCAGTTTGCGGCATTGTTTTAAGAACAAGGTAGCGATGGGGGCCTTGTTCGTGATCGTAATCTGATATTGGCAGCCAGATTAAATTGCTAGGGTGTTTCCTTTTTAAAGGAAATATCGATGTTACCTAGTGAATTTTTGACAGGCCCCCTAGCGAACTTTCAAGTCAGCACGGCGCATACAGTTGGTTTTGCACCCGAGAAGCCGATTCAGAGTGAATTGGCCAAATCACTTTCCAAAGTATGCAGCTGTTTTGATGCAGAGCGTTGCGTGATTCGCAAGACAGAACTGATCTTATCGGAGCGCGGGCGACTGGCCCAGGTGGTCCGCTGTGCGAGCAACATGGACAAGCCCCTGGGAGAAACGGATCTGACAGCTCTGTGGCGGGCTGTGGCAACGAATGAAACGGCTGTCGTGGAGCGTATTTTGCTGCATGAAAACCTTGATCCTAATGCAAAGTCACGTGGAGAAACTGCCCTGCATGTGGCGGCACGTATGGCCAGGACCGAGAGCATTGTGGTATTGCTCAATGACCCCCGCATCGATACCAAGGCCACCAATGACAAGGGTAGAACCGCGTTCGAGGAAGCAGCCGAACGCGGCAAATTAAACGTGATCAATACCATGACCGCGCATCCCAACGCCGGAATCAGTGACGAACAGTACGAAAAATTACACGGCCGGGCTTTGGAGCAACAAATTGCGCTGGAACATGAGAATTTTGACAGACGTGAGCGTATCGCAGACGTTGACCGCAGGATGGGGCATCATTCCTGAGTCCGATAGCGGTTTGATACATGCAGTGGCACTGCTGCGCATCGATTGATCAATGCCTGGCCTACGTTGCGGCCAATGGGTCTGAGATGCATTGGCCGCATCGCCATTTTCGATCAGTGATTTATTGCTTGGCCACGGAGTTCGGCAAATGACGGCCATGGAACTTGTGGTAAATCTCGTCGAGCTTGCCATTGCGATGGTTGGCCAGCACCCAATTGTTGACCCATTCTTTCAGACGCGGCTGATTCTTGTTGAGCGCGATGCCGAGGTCGAAATCCTTTTGCGCGAATTTCAATTCCAGATTTTTGTCCGGTGCGCGCTTGATCATTTCCATCAGATTCGATGGCGTGCTCGAGAAAATCTCCACCTGACCGGTCACCATGGAGGTGATCAGCGTGGCATCGTCTTCATAGCGCACGATTTCGGCACCCTTGGCCTGCGCAGTGGTGATGGTGTCGTTGACGGTGGCGCGGGTCAAGCCGATGCGCTTGCCGTTGAGGTCGTTGTAATCCTTGATCTGGATATTTTTCGGACCGCCGACGATGATCGTGATCACAGCATAAGGTACGGAAAAGTCGATCACCTGGGCGCGTTCTGGTGTGATCGACAAATCGGCGATGACGACGTCGGCGCGCTTGGCTTGCAGGGTCGGGATGCGCGCGGCATTGGTGACCGGCACGATTTCCAGTTTCACCCCCAGGTCTTTGGCGAACAGGACTGCCGTTTCCACGTCGGAGCCGGCCGGTTGCATGTTGGCGTCGACAAAGCTAAACAGCGGCGAACCCATGGCGATGGCCACGCGTACTTTGCCGGCCTTCTTGATGTCGTCAAGTTGATCTGCCATGGCGGCGTGGGCTAACAGGCCTGTCATGAGTGCGGCAATACAGCTGCGGGCGAAGAGTTGTTGCAGTTTCATACGAGTCTCCTGGTTTGATTTTATGGTAATAAAATGCGGTTGCGCTTACAGACCGTTATTGAGGAAGGCCTGCAATTCCGGTGTCTTGGGATGGTCCAGCATCTCGCCTGGACCGACTTCCCAGACCGTGCCCTGATGCATGTAGATGATGCGATCGGCGACGCGTTTGGCGAAGGCCATTTCATGTGTCACCAGCAGCATGGTCATGCCGCCGGCGGCGAGGTTTTCCATCACGCGCAGCACTTCACCGGTCAGTTGCGGGTCTAGCGCGGAGGTGACTTCATCAAACAGCATGACCTTGGGTGCCATCGCCAGCGAACGGGCAATCGCCACACGCTGCTGCTGGCCGCCTGAGAGTTGCTCAGGATAGGCATCGGCCTTGTTGCCCAGGCCGACTTGCTCCAGCACCGCCATCGACACGCTCAATGCTTCGGCGCGCGACTGTTGCTTGACGTGACGCAGCGCCAGCATGATGTTTTCTTGCACGCTCAGATGTGGGAACAGGTTGTAGCTTTGGAACACGATGCCGACTTCCTGGCGCAACTTGTGCAGATCGACATCGGGAGCGTCAACGCGCATGCCGCAGACCTCGATGCTGCCCGAGTCAACCGTTTCCAGACGATCGATGCAACGCAATGCCGTACTTTTGCCGGAACCGCTGGCGCCGATGATGGCGATCATTTCGCCTTTTTCCACTTCGAAGGAAACGCCCTTCAATACCTGGTTAGCGCCAAAACTCTTGTAAATCTGATCCAGTTTAACGATTGCTGACATTGAGCTTCTTCTCCATAGCTTGGCTCCAGCGCGAGAGCGGGTAGCACAGTACAAAATAAAACGCCCCGACCAGACTGAAAATCAGGAAAGGCTGAAAAATCGAGTTGTTGATGATTTGACCGGCACGGGTGAGTTCGATAAAGCCGATCACCGATGCCAATGAGGTCATCTTGATCACTTGCACCATGAAGCCCACGGTCGGCGGCAGCGACAGGCGCAAGGCTTGTGGAATGATCACCAGGCGCAGCGTTTGCCAGCGCGTCAGCGACAGGCATTCGGCGGCTTCCCATTGCGGGCGCGGCATGGCTTCGACACAGCCGCGCCAGATGTCGCCCAGATAGGCGCTGGTGTAGACCATCATGGCCAGGCCGGCAGCGACCAAGGCCGGCAAGGCAAAGCCGTAGACCGATAGACCGTAGTAGACGATGAACAGCAGGATCAGCAGCGGAATGCCCTGGACACACTCGATGTAGATCAGGGTTGGCATCCACAGCCAGCGACGCGGCGAAATGCGCGCCAGCAGCACCGCAAAACCGCCAATGCTGCCGAGGATGAAGGCCAGTCCCGACAACACCAGCGTCCACCAGATCGATTGCACCAGATAGAGTAAATGCTGCCAGGAGAAACTGCCGATCATGATGTGCTCCTGCTATTGGCAGCGCCGGTGCCAGGCGTGGCCTGGGCCGCAGCGCTTGGTTGATGTGGCACAGACACCGGCTGACGGCGTGCCGCCATGATGGCACGCCGAATCACGCGACGCCGTTTGAACAGATATTCGCCAACGCCCCAGGCCAGCAGCTTGACCAGAATCGACAGCGCCAGATACATGCAGGCCACCACGATATAGGTTTCCAGCGAGCGGAAAGTGTCCGATTGGACCGTGTTGGCAATGGCGGTGAGTTCTTCGGCCGAAATCTGCGAGGCCATCGCCGAGGCTTGCATCATCAACAGGAACTGGCTGGTCAGGGCTGGATAGACGCGCTCGATTGACGGTTGCAGCATGACATGCCAGGCGATGCGCCAGCGCGACAGGCCAAGGCATTCAGCCGCCTCGATCTGGCCGCGTGGTACCGATTCCAAGCCGGCACGAATGATTTCTGCGGCATAGGCGGCAATGTTGACGATCATCGCCAGCACGGCGGCGACAAAGGTCGGCATGTGAAGGCCAAGGCTGGCCAGCCCGAAATACAGCAGGAAGATCTGCACCAGGAAAGGTGTATTGCGCACGGCCTCAATGTAGACCGAACAGGCGCGGGAAACCCAAGGATGACCGTCGCGCTTGAGAAAAGCGATCAGAGTGCCGACCGCCACACCGACGACGACGGCCACCGTGGTCATTTTCAGTGTCAGCCAGGCGCCGAGCAGAAAGACCGACCAATACGGCGCCAGAGGCGCAAAATCAAGTGAGAAATCCATGCCGATGAGGCCCTTTATACGTGGCGTTCGAAGCGATTCGGCGATGTGATGACAGTGCTAGGCGCGCGCAATGCACAGCGCCTATGGCTGCGATCTTGCGTTAGTCGAAACAAATCGATTTTTCCCGCCTCAACGACATCATCAGTGCGATCGCTGCTGCGCAACCCTGCGCTATAGCTGCTGCCTGTGTGCGTTGTTGTTTTTGTTGGCTGCCATCCACCGTCACTACTACCGTCTTCATCACCTTGTTCATGACCGGCAACATTGCGTTGTCTCCTGCCGGACGGTGAACCAGGTCGGCTGTCTTGTTACCAGCCGGATATTCATTTGCTACTTTGTCAAGGTTTGCAACAAGCCAACATTGCGCTCGTACGTCCTGGTTTTTTATTGAAGTCATTGCTCAACATCGTGCAAAGAAGCTATTGATGTACGATAACATACAATTAAAAAATGCGGGTACGCAGGATGCCGAGGCAAGTTTTTTGCCGGTGCTCAGTTCGTTCGGCGGGCATCGCCTTTTATCGCAACGGTACCGTTATCGCAGTGCCTGCCGTTGTCACGGCGTCGGCAGCCCAAGCAGTAGGCCTGGCCGGTCAGCTGGATGCGGATCGGTTTTGGATGGGGGACGGCAAACAATGGTTAAATGATCGTCTTGCTCAGTTCATTGTTTTTCGCCTAAAGCCTAGCCCATGTCCTCCCGCCTCGATCTCTCTTCCGACCGCCTGCATTTCGACCTGACCACGCTGCGCTTGTTTGAAGCCACGGCCGAACTCGGTGCCGTCACCAAGGCGGCCGAGCGCATCCATCTGGCGCCGGCGGCGGCATCGCGGCGTATTCAGGAGTTTGAGGCACAGTTCGGTATTGCCTTGTTCGACCGCTTGCCGCATGGCATGGCACTGACCGATGCTGGTCGTAGTTTGCTGGCGCATGTACGCAGCATGATTCATTCGGCCGCGCGCATGCAAGACGATGCCAACGCCTTCCGCCAGGGCAATATGGGCGTGGTGCGGGTGGCGGCCTGTACGTCGATGGTGCTGCAATTTCTGGCCAAGGATATTCGTCGCTGCAACACCTTGTACCCTGGCATCAAGATCGATCTGACCGAACTCAATAGCCAGGGCGTGCTGGAGAGCGTGACACGCGGCGTGGCCGATATCGGCATTTATGAGAGCACCTTCGGCGGTACCGCCTTGCCGACGGCGCCGTATCGCCAGGATCGGTTGGTGCTGGTGACGCCGCGCGACCATGCGCTGGCCGGGCACGCTAGCGTCACGCTCGATGACATCTTGCCGCACAACGTCATCGGCCTGTCTGAAGGTGCTGCTATTTCGCTGATGCTGGGGCGGCTGGCCAGCGAGATGAACCGCATGCTGCATATGCGCGTCATGGTGCGCAGCTTTCAGAGTATGGCGGCGATGATAGGCGAAGGCATCGGCATCGGCCTGATGCCCATGACGATCGCAGGGGTATTGGCCGGCGGCGAGCAATTTCGTACGATTACCATCGAAGGAGAGTGGGCTACACGTCGCTTCGTTCTGTGCCATCAGGTGGCGCCGGCCATGTCATCGGCAGCCAGCGCCGTGCTGCAAGCCCTGATGCAGTCGCAGCAGTGCCAGGATTCGCAAAATGCGAATCCTGATTCGCTGAATTAGCGATGGAGGCTTTGGCTGGCCTTCCTTTATAGTCTGCCCATCGTTTGCCCAGTCATCATTGTGGCGCGCACGCAAACCAACGACAAGACTTCACAGGAGCTGACATGTCCGTACCATCCTCTTCCTCTGCAAAGAAACCTCGCATTGCCCTGACCATTGGCGATCCAGCTGGCATTGGTCCAGAGTTGATCGTGCAGTTGTTGGCCTTGCCGGCCATCGCCGCACGCGCGCAGGTCACGCTGATCGGCAATCGTGCTGCGCTGGAACGCGCGGCCAAGGCAGTCAATGTCCCTGTGCCGACCGCTTCTGACTGGCTGACCATACAAGAGTGGGCCAGCGACAGTGTCGACTATGCGCCCGGCGTGGCCAGTCCAGAGAATGGCCACTTCATTCTCGATTCGCTGCGACTGGGCACCAAACTGGTCACCGACGGCCAGGCTGATGCGCTGTGCTTCGCGCCGCTCAACAAAGGTGCGATGCGCCTGGGCGGTATGCATGAAGAAGACGAGATGCGCTGGTTCGCCAAGTTACTCAATTACGACGGCCCTTGCGGCGAGCTCAATATTCTCAACGATTTGTGGACCGGTCGCGTGACCTCGCACATGCCCTTGAAAGATGTCTCTTCCGTGTTGACCACGCAAGGTGTGGCCCAGGCCATCGGCATGCTCACCGATGCCTTTCGCGCCGCCGGTTTGGCTGAGCCACGTATTGGCGTGTGCGGTTTCAATCCGCACAATGGCGACAACGGCAACTACGGTCGTGAAGAGATTGACGTCATTGCTCCCGGCATTGCCTTGGCAGAGAGTCGGGGTTATCCGTCCAGTGGCCCGTTCCCGGCGGATACGATTTTTCTGCGCGCCAAGAATGGTCATCTCGACGGCATCGTCAGCATGTATCACGACCAGGGACAGATCGCCACCAAGCTGCTCGGTTTTGATGTCGGCGTCACCGTCGAAGGCGGCCTGCCTATCCCGATCACCACCCCGGCGCATGGTACAGCGTATGACATCGTTGGCAAGGGTATCGCCAAGATCACGGCGATGGAAAATGCCTTTGAACTGGCTTGCCGTATGGGAGAAAGTCGGCTGAAAAGCTAATTTGGCATTCCCACCATAACAAGTCCGCACGGGCGCCAACCCTTTCGCGAGGAGACATGCAACTATTTTCCCATCCTGCTTCCGGACGTGCCACGCACGTTCAGAAGTTCATGCTCGCGCTCTTTTGCGCGTTATCGTTCATTCTCTATCTGGACCGGGTCAACCTGGCGGCGGCAGCTGGTCCCATCAAAGACGAGCTGGGCTTGTCCAACACCACGTTGGGCTTGGCATTCTCCAGCTTCGGCTACACCTATGCGATCTTCCAGATCGTCGGTGGCTGGTTCGCCGATCGGCTTGGCGCCAAGAAAACGCTGTTCGTATGCGGTGCGATCTGGGTGGTGGCGACTATTGCCACCGGCTTCATTAGCGGGCTGACCTCGCTGATTCTGGCGCGGCTGTTGCTGGGCATCGGCGAAGGTGCGGCATTGCCGGCACAGGCGCGCGCCATCGCTAACTGGTTTCAGCGCAAGGATCGCGGCTTCGTGCAAGGTATCACGCACTCCTTCTCACGCTTGGGCAACGCCGTGGCACCGCCGATTGTCGCCTTGTTGATTGTGTGGCATTCGTGGCGCGCAGCCTTTGTCATCGTCGGTGCCCTGACGGCAATCTGGATCGTCGCCTGGGTGTGGTATTACAAGGACGATCCGCGTGAGCATAAGTCCATCAACGCCGTCGAACTGACGCAGTTGCCGGAGCAAGCCATGCGTACCGGGCAGCATGGCAGCACGCCGTGGAAGAAGATTTTGAAGCGGATGTCGCCGACCATCTTTGTCTATTTTTGCCAGGTCTGGACCAATACCTTGTTCTTTAGCTGGGTGCCGATTTTCTTCATGAATGCCTACCATCTCGACCTCAAGAAATCGGCCGTGTTTGCGTCCGGCGTGTTCTTTGCCGGGGTCGTCGGAGATGTCACCGGCGGCCTCATCAGCGACAAGGTACTGAAGAGAACCGGCAGTTTGCCCATGGCGCGACAAGCCGTGATTGCACTGAGCCTGCTGGGCACCTTGTGCTTCCTGGTGCCGGTGATGCTCAGCCACGACGTCAACGTGGTGGTCTGGTGTCTGTCGGGCGCGTTCTTTATGCTGGAACTGACGATAGGACCGATCTGGGCCGTACCGATGGATGTGGCCCCGGAATACGCTGGTACCGCCAGCGGCATGCTCAACACCGGCGCTGCACTGGCGACGATCATTTCACCGGTGGTGTTCGGCGCCATCATCGATCTGACGGGCAACTGGAATCTGCCATTTGTGGGATCGGCATTGTTTTTGGTGATTGGCGCGTTGATGACGCTGAAGATGCGGCCTGATCGCGATCTCGATTTCTTGGCGCAAGGCAAACCTGATCGTAAGGTGCCGGCCTGATTGTCGCGGCAAGCGTAGTGCAAAAAGAAAATGCCGGCGTGATGCCGGCATTTTCTTTGGTGTGCGATCCGCGATCAGCTTTCCAGCAAGCTGCGCAGCATCCAGGCATTTTTTTCATGCAACTGCATGCGCTGGGTTAGCAGGTCGGCGGTGGGTTCGTCGGCGGCTGCGTCCACGGTCGGGAAGATCGAACGTGCAGTGCGGGTGACGGCTTCCTGGCCGGTTACCAATTGCTGAATCATTTCTTCCGCGCTAGGTACGCCGTCGGCTTCCGGAATCGAAGACAGTTTGGCAAATTCCTTGTAAGAGCCCGGCGCCGGATAACCCAGCGCGCGGATGCGTTCAGCGATCAGGTCGACTGCCAGCGACAGCTCGGTGTACTGGCCTTCAAACATCAGATGCAAGGTATTGAACATCGGGCCGGTGACGTTCCAGTGAAAGTTATGCGTCTTCAGATACAGGGTATAAGTATCGGCCAACAGTTTGCTCAATCCGTCGGCAATCTTCTTGCGATCCTTGTCGCTGATGCCGATATTAATCATCGCTACGTTCTTCTTTGCCATGCTTTTGCTCCTTGATATGGTGGACTGCAACACGGCAATTTTATGCCAAATTGTCTATGCTGTAACAACAAGTCCCTTACGGCGGTAGAGCGACAGCGTCAGCGCGACCGCGCACAGCGCGCCCACGGCAGCGAATAGAAATACTTCCCCATAGCCGAATTGACCAACGATCAATCCCGCCAGCGGACCGGTGATGCCCAGCGCCAGATCGAGAAACACCGAATAGGCACCCAGGGCGGCGCCGCGATTGGGTGCTTCCACCAAGCCGACCGCCTCTACGCCCAAGGACGGGAAGATCAGCGCAAAGCCGAAACCGGCCAGCGCCGCGCCGATCATTGCCACTTCAGCGGAACCGGCCAGCCACAGGATGACCAGCCCGATAGCTTCCACCAGGAACGAGGCGATGGCTACCCGAAAGCCGCCGAAGCGGTTGATCGAATTGGCAAACAGCAGCCGCGAGCCAATGAAGAAGCCGCCGAACAGCGTTAGTGAAAATGCCGCATTGGACCATTGATGGCTGGCGTAATACAAGGTGATGAAGGTGGCGATGGCACCGAAGCCGATCGTGCCCAAAGCCAGTCCGAGGCCATACGGCAGCACCCGGCGCAGCACCAGCTTGAAGGCCAGGCGCTCACCGCGCACCACCGGCACCGATGGCCGCGGCCGCGCGGCAAAGTAGCCAATGAGCGCCAGCACCAATGCCGAAAAACCGATGGATGAAAAACCGAACAGATGTTGCATCGCTACACCCAATGGTGCACCCAATGCCAAGGCGCCGTAGGTGGCAATGCCGTTCCACGAAATCATGCGTGCGGTATGGCTAGCGCCAATGCGACCAATGCCCCAGATGATGGCACCGGTGCCAACCAGACTTTCGCCTATGCCCAGGCAGAAGCGGCTGATCAACAGCGTGCTCAGACTCAGCCACGGCAGTTCCACAAACCACGCCGCCAGAATCAGGAAGGCGCCGCTGGCAGCACAGGCCAGCATGCCGCGCATCACCGTTTTCTTGGGGCCAAGGGTATCAACCAGGCGCCCGGCCTGAGCACGGGTGATGAAGGTCGACAGGTATTGCACGCTGATTGACAGACCCGCAATGAAGGAGCTGTAACCCAGATCCAGATGAACATAACCAGGCAGTACCGCCAGCGGGATGCCGATGGTCAGGTAAGCCAGAAAGGTGAACAGTACTGTGGACAGGATTTGCGTAATGACAGCGCCTTGGGTTGGCGTCGCCGTGGCTGGTGTAGCAGCAGGAACAGGGCGTATGGCGTCTTCGGACATAGTGGGAGCGTGAGATGGTGCAGAGGGTAATAGAGCAGTAATGTTGCAGCCAGCACTGTTAAAGCGCATGTTTTGTTGCAGTGCGCAATTTTACACTTGTTGCTGCAAGCTCGCTGGCGCGGCGTTTTTTGTCCATGCCGAGCATGTAGGCATGCGCGCAGGCTTGGTCATTTTTTCCATCCAAGCCAAAATGATCGGACGGAAATCCGCCTGATTTTTGCAGGCATCGTTGACGTTGAATATTGCATAGTCTTTCATTTTTTTTGTGAGCGAAAATGCCCAATTCATCCATTCGTAATACGCCGCTGCCATGCACTGCCACTTTTGTCCCTCCCAGGTTGCAGGAGCTGCAATCGAGGTTGCCGCTTAGGCAGATATCGGACACGGCGCAGCAATTTCATGCATCAGATTCAGAGGCGTGGCTGCTGGCGCCCTTGTCGCCAGGCATGTTCGAGCATGAATCGACGGACCGGTTGGTGATCGAATGGCAGGAAATGACGCAGAATTCGGCGCAGGCCAGCCCCAATTTTTCCTATCCACAGCGGGCGCAGTGGGAGCAAACGTCAAATGTTCAGATGCTGGGATGGCGAAAGCTTGAGTGTTATATCAATAAGGATGGCAGTTTGACCGAGAGCGCCAAACTACTTGTGGCAGAAGCTCAAAACCTGCCTCCTGATACAGACCAAGGTCTGGTCTTTCCCTTGATTCTATCCATTATCGATGAGCTAAGAGGAGGGCACGTTGACCTGTATACCTTGAGGCAACGTTACGCACACTACGGCAATTTCATTAAGTATGTTGAACTAAACGGCACACTCACGGAGTTGGGCGTCATCAAAGGGTATGGCTATAGGTGCGCAGTATTTGAACCCTTTACTGCGGAGCGCTTTGTCGAAATCCTTGAATTAAATAAAGTGAGCAAGGCCTCAGAACTTGATATATTTAAGCGATATGGAGTCAACCCAAGATCGATCAGAAAATATATCTCTTATGGTTCGGAACAAGGTTCAGAACGTTCTGCCAGACTCACCTCGGCTGGCGAGGTATTCTTGTTAGCGGCGGGTAAGCACAAAACTGATTTCTCCTTTTTGCAATAGCAGCGCAGCTTCTTGCGCGGCGCTGCCGCAAGAAGATACACCTGTACGGGCGTACAGTCGTATAATCGCGAGATGCAAAATCTTCTCCACAACCTCAACGAAGAGCAGCTCGCCGCTGTTACCCTGCCAGCGCAATCGGCCCTGATTCTGGCCGGCGCCGGTTCCGGCAAAACCCGTGTCCTGACTACCCGCATCGCCTGGCTGATCCAGACCGGTCAGGTGTCGCCGTCCGGCATCTTGGCGGTGACCTTCACCAACAAGGCCGCCAAGGAAATGCTGGGGCGTTTGTCGGCGATGATGCCGATCAACACGCGTGGCATGTGGGTGGGCACCTTCCATGGTCTGTGTAACCGACTGCTGCGCGCGCATCATCGCGATGCCGGTCTGCCGCAGACCTTTCAGATTCTCGATTCACAAGATCAGTTATCGGCGATCAAGCGTTTGCTCAAGGCGATGAATGTGGACGATGAAAAATATCCGCCGCGCAATCTGATGTATTTCATCAACGGCGCCAAGGATCAGGGTCTGCGTGCCAAGGATGTTGACGCGAGTGACGATTACAACCGCAAATTCGTCGAGCTCTATGATCTCTACGATCAGCAATGCCAGCGCGAAGGCGTGGTCGATTTCGCCGAGTTGCTGTTGCGCAGCTATGAGTTGCTGGTGCGTAACCAGCCGTTGCGCCAGCATTATCAGCAGCGCTTCAAACACATTCTGGTCGATGAGTTTCAAGACACCAATGACCTCCAGTACAACTGGCTCAAGCTCTTGTCAGGGCAGGGCCAGGTCAACAGCGGCGCGGTCTTCGCAGTGGGCGATGATGACCAGAGCATCTATGCGTTTCGCGGCGCCAATGTGGGCAACATGGCATCCTTCGAACGCGAATTCCGCGTGCAGAATCTGATCAAGCTGGAGCAGAATTATCGCTCGCATGGGCATATTCTGGATGCGGCCAACGTGCTCATTGCCAACAACAGCAAGCGCTTGGGCAAGAACTTGCGCACCGATGCCGGGCACGGCGAACAGGTGCGGGTGTTCGAGTCCAGCAGCGATTTGCAGGAAGCGCAATGGATCATCGAGCAGGTCAAGAATCTGGTGGCCGAAGGCTGGTTGCGCAGTGAGATTGCGCTGCTGTATCGCTCCAACGCGCAGTCGCGGGTGCTGGAACATGCCCTGTTCAGTGCCGCGCTGCCATACCGCGTGTATGGTGGTCAGCGCTACTTCGAGCGTGCCGAAGTCAAGCATGCCATCGCTTATCTGCAGTTGATGGATAACCTCAATAACGATTCGGCCTTTTTGCGGGTGGTTAATTTCCCGACGCGCGGCATTGGTGCCAAGGCGCTCGAATCCTTGCAGGATGCGGCGCGTCAGAACGGCTGTTCCTTGTATGCGGCGGTCCCGTATGTGGCAGGCAAGGCTGGTTCCTCATTGGGCGCCTTTATCAAGCTGATCGAAGGTGCGCGGTTTGAAACGCAGCATCTGCCTTTGCAGGAAATGGTGAAGGTGGTGCTTGATGTCAGTGGTTTGATCACGCATTACCGCAATGAAAAAGAAGGCGCTGACCGCGTCGAGAATCTGGAACAATTGGTCAGTGCGGCGACCTTGTTTGTGTCGGAAGAAGGTTACGGTCTCGATACGCCGGCCTTCCTCGGACCGCAGGCGCAGGCGGTGGCTGGGACCTCGATCACGACCGCTGATGGGATTGAGATCATCGATGCCGATGCGCCGCTGGCGGCGGTGATGTCGCCGTTGTCGGCTTTCCTGTCGCATGCATCGCTGGAGGCGGGCGACAATCAGGCGCAGGCTGGCCAGGATGCCTTGCAGTTGATGACGGTGCATTCGGCCAAGGGCTTGGAGTTTGATGCGGTGTTCATTACCGGTCTGGAAGAGGGTTTGTTCCCGCACGAAAACAGCGCCAAGGAAGAGGGCGGGGTGGAGGAGGAGCGGCGCTTGATGTATGTGGCCATCACGCGCGCGCGCAAGCGTTTGTTCATGAGTTTTTCGCAGACCCGGATGTTGCACGGTCAGACCCGTTACAACCTGCGTTCGCGCTTTTTTGATGAATTGCCGGATGAGTCCATTAAATGGTTATCGCCGAAAATTCAGCAGCAAGCCAGTTGGTTTGCGCGTCCGAAGTCGGCTTGGGATGAGGCGCCGGAATCGGGCAATAACAAGATTGCGCAGAACTTCAGCCGTCCCGATTCGGGTTGGCGCATCGGGCAGAACGTGGCGCATGCCAAGTTCGGTGAGGGTGTCATTGTCAATATCGAGGGTGGTGGCGGCAGCACGCGGGCGCATATCAACTTCGGCAAGTTTGGGATGAAATTGCTCGATCTAGGTGTGGCCAAGCTGGATAAAGTTTGAGTTTTTTTACTTATTCGGCGCATCGATCACATTATGTAATTCGCACTTGACGCCCGGCCCTGGCCGGGCCGATACTGCATTTGTCCTTTAGAAAAAGAGGACCGAGTTTGGAAGCTCGATTTGCACAAGGCGGACACCCGCCTCCCATGGCGGTTTTTTTTGTCTGCACCATGTCGTACCTTCACTGGGCGGCAATGGTAGGGAGGCTTCGGCCTGCCGGTTTCCTTGTGCGCCGGTCTTCCAACCTTGCCATTTGCCGCCCACCTCGTTTGGAAGCGGGGCGCGGTTTATTCATCGCACAAGGAGGTTTACATGCCTGTTACCAATACGTCTGATCAAAATACCATTCCCCCAACCCACGAAGATTTTCACTGGATTTTCGGACCCGGTCGCAATGAACGATTCGCCGATTTCATTGAGCTCGTGCGCGATGCGTCTGCAGGCGTTTCTACCTGTCTGCATCTCATCTATACTAGCGACTTGGTGCGCGAGATGAATCAGGACGCAGAACCTGAACAGCTTTCTGCACCTTCCATCAGTAAGACCGATGCCGCTAATTTGTTTCGCTTGTCCTTGTTTGCTACTTCGATGCTACGTGAAGCAGCTCAGGACAATATCGATTTATTGAATCAAATTTAGTACGCACTTGCTTTGCGGCTGAGGTTGCTTGTCGTTGTTTTCTTCGGATAAGGGTGCGTTGCCGGGTTACCCCCGGCTAGCTCGTCCGAAGAAAACCCAGCATCAGTAACCACAGCAAAAAACTCAGGCAGATGTATGAATCAACGCCTGCACTTCCTCCCAGGTAGCAGCATAGGCACCAGCCCGAGCGGCAGACAAAGCAGCGCAGGCAGCCGCATGTTGCAGATGGCTCGCCACGCCCGCATCCGGTTGACGCAAGACGCTGGCAATCCAGCCCCCCATGGCCGCATCGCCGCAGCCGACCGTATCAACCACTTCAACGCGATAAATCGGCTGCTCGACCACCTCATGCCCCTTGATCCAACGCATGCCACCGGCACCCAGCGTGAGCAAAATCTCAGCCTGTGGCGCCAGCACTTGCAAGGTAGCCAGGGCTTGCGAATCGCCCGGAAACAGCTTCTCCAGATCCTCATCCGAGACCTTCACGTAATGCGACAAGGCCAGCAATTTGCGCAACAGCACATGATAGCCAGGCTGATCCATCAGCTTGCGCCAATTGGGATCGAAGGCGATGCGTTTGCCGCGCTGGGCGGCGGTACTGGCAATCTCCAGCAACCGTGAAGCCAGTGGTTCGCGAGCCAGGCTGATGCAGCCAAAATGCAAGACCTGCGCTGCATCCAGCCAGTCCGACGGCAGCTTGGCCGGATCAAAATGCAAGTCAGCGCTATCGTCACCGACAAAGAAATAATGCGGTGGTGTGGTTGACGTCACCATCGCCAGCAAAGGTGATTTGTCGACCTGTTGCAGATAGCGCATGTCGAGTCCGGCCGCTTGTGTCAACGTGCGCAGTTCGTCGCCGAAGACGTCGCTGCTGATGGCACCGGCATAGCCGGTGGCCACTCCCAGACGCGCCGCCGAGCGCGCCACATTCCAGCAGGCGCCACCCGGCAAGGCACGCCATTGGCCGTCCGGCTGGCGGATGAAATCAGTAAGGGCTTCGCCGAAGACGACGAATTCGGGATTCTTGGACATAGTGTCTCCGTCTGTTTAAGTTCTAGTTATCTTGCAATGCAAATTGGGCGCAGTATTCATCGGTGACCAAGCCGGTCAGCCAGCCGCCGCGCAGGGCGGCGCGCACCGCCAGCGCCTTTTTACGGCCACCGGCCATGGCAATGACCGGTTTGCTCGGTGCGGTTGTGAGCGGTGGCGTGGTGATGCGTGCCGCCAGGGGCGACTGCAGCATGTGCCCTTGCGCATCAAAGGCATGGCAGATCAACTCGCCGACCGCGCCTTGCTGCTGCAATTGCAGCACTTCGTCAGCATCGATGAAGCCGTCTTCATGCATCGCGCCATGCAGCGCAATGGTGCCGATACCGAGAAAAGTAACGTCAGCGCGTTGCGCCAGTCCAGTGACGATCTTGTAGGCGCGATGGTTGATCCACTGCTTGCGGTCGGCCTCGCTTTCGGCCACGCGTGGTGCCGGCAGCAGGTAAAACCGGCTCTGCATCTTTTCGGCAGCCAACAGTGCGACATCGTAACGGTTGGCCGAGCCATCCGAGGCAAAGGCGCCGATCATCGAGACGATCTGATGTTGCGGCCGCTCCATCTCGCTGATTTTTTCAATCGCCGCCTTGAGCGTGCGGCCCGAGCCGACGTTGACAATTAGCGGCTGCTCCTGGCGCAGATATTGTTCCATCAGCTCGGCACCGGCCACGGCCAGCATTTGCTGGGTTTCCTGGGCATCGTCGATACTGCTGTCGAGCTCGGGCGCCACCGCCGCAGGCACCACGCGGCAGACCTCCAGTCCATAGCGTTGTTGCAAGCCCTGCGCTAGTTCCAGGCACGAGGAGATCGGATGCATGATCTGCACCTTCACCAGATTGGAGGCGCCAGCATGCGCCACCAGGCGTTGCGCCATCTGCCGCGAAATGCCCAGGCGCTCGGCGATTTCATTTTGCGTATTGCCGGCGACGTAATACATCCAGGCGGCACGCGCGGCCAGGTCGAGCTTGGATGGACTGGATGACATGAATTTCCCTCTGCATGATTTTTTGAGCCCGCCGTCGAGACAGTCTGGACGACCCGGCATTGTAAGGGGGCATGCCAATGTCTGGCGGATGGACAATCCCTGCATTATTGCTAACAATGAATATTTGCTCAACAAAAATGCAAATGCTTGACTTTCTTTCGTCATTGTTTGATTATTTGCTCGCAAATAGATTTTTTGCTCAATATCTTTGCTTAATAATTACATCGAGGCATAGGTCGTCCGCCGGCAGGCTATAAGTCAGGCATGCCGGCAGCGCACTTTAGCCCGTCCACAATGGAGACAAGCATGAAACTTCGCGCATCAGTTGCACGTGTTGCTGCCGCTATCGGCATGTTGGCCTGCGGTATCACCGTGGCCCAGGCCGATCCGGTCACAATCAATATCGCTTCAATCAACAATCCCGACATGATTGAGCTGCAGAAATTGTCGCCGCAGTTCGAGAAAGCCAATCCTGACATCAAGCTGCGTTGGGTCACCATGGAAGAGAGCGTGCTGCGGCAACGTCTGACCACCGACATTGCGACCAACAGCGGCCAGTTTGACCTGATGACCATCGGTGCGTATGAAGCACCGATCTGGGCCAAGAAAGGTTGGTTGGCACCGATGACCGGTTTGCCGGCCGATTACGACGAGGCGGATCTGATCAAGACCGTGCGCGAAGGCCTGACTACCGATGGCAAATTGTATGCACTGCCGTTCTACGCCGAAAGCTCGATGACGTATTACCGCAAGGATTTGTTCGCGCAAAAGAATTTGAAGATGCCGGAAAAGCCGACCTGGCAAGACATCGCCAAGTTTGCCGCGGTGCTGCATGACCCGGCCAATGGCGTCTATGGCGTCTGTTTGCGTGGACGCGCCGGTTGGGGCGAAAACATGGCGCTATTGGGCACCATGGTTAATGCCTGGGGCGGTCGCTGGTTCGATGAAAAATGGCAACCGCAGCTCAATACGCCGGAGTGGAAACAAGCATCCACCTTTTACGTCGACCTGCTGCGCAAATACGGTCCGCCGGGCGCCAGCTCCAATGGTTTTAATGAAAACCTAGTGCTGTTCTCCAGCGGCAAGTGCGGCATGTGGGTCGATGCCACGGTGGCTGCCGGTATGCTGTATCACGGCAAGGATTCCAAGGTCGGTGACAAAACCGCCTTTGCGCCAGCGCCGATGGCGACCACCGACAAGGGCTCGCATTGGTTGTGGATTTGGTCGTTGGCCGTGCCGAAGTCGTCCAAGTTGCCGGACGCAGCGCGCAAGTTTGCCGCCTGGGCCACCTCCAAGGATTACATCAAGCTGGTCGCGCAGGATAGTGGCTGGGCATTGGTGCCGCCGGGTACCCGTCTGTCGACCTATGCTTCGCCGGATTACAAGAAGACCTCGCCGTTTTCTGATTTTGTGCTCGATGCGATCCAGAACGCCGATGCCAACAATCCGACCCTCAAGCCAGTGCCTTATACCGGCATTCAGTTTGCGAGTATTCCGGAGTTCCAGTCAATTGGTACCATTACCGGCCAGGCCATTGCTGGCGCGTTGGCAGGCAAGGAAAGTGTCGATGAAGCCTTGCAGACGGCACAGGTGCAGGCTGTACGCATGATGCGTCAAGGTCGTTATTTCAAGTAAGGCCGCCGCAGTAAGGTAGGTAAAAGCAAGCCGCTGGTGCTGTCGTGCAGGCAGCACCAGTTTGTATTCGATTTCAACGCGAGGCCACTCATGACGTCGCTCTCTCCTACTACCACCATGTCAGTCGATAGCCCACCAGCGACAGCACCACAACGCCAACCGCAGGGTCGCGTGAGGCCGAACGTGCAACGTTTTCTGCCGGTCCGTCTGTTGCAGGCGCCGGCGGTGGTCCTGCTGTTCGTGTGGATGATCGTACCGTTGGCGATGACGGTGTATTTCTCTTTCATCCGCTACAACCTGCTGGCACCCGATCAAAGCGGTTTTGTCGGCCTGGAAAATTATCAGTTCTTGCTGGAAGATCCGGCCTTTTGGCCTGCGATTGCGCATACCGCTGTGTTGATTGGCTCGGTGCTGGGCATCAGCGTGATCGGCGGCACCTTGCTGGCGGTCTTGTTCGATCAGCCGTTTCGCGGTCGCGGCATCGCGCGCTTGCTGGTGATTGGGCCGTTTTTCGTGATGCCGACGGTGGCCGCGCTGATCTGGAAAAACATGATCATGCATCCGGTCTACGGTTTGCTGGCTGTTGTCATGCGGCATCTGGGCATGCAGCCGATTGATTGGTTGGCCGAATATCCGATGTTGTCGGTGATTGTCATCGTGTCCTGGCAATGGATTCCGTTTGCCTTCCTGATTCTGCTGACCGCCTTGCAATCGCTCGATAGCGATCAGAAAGAAGCGGCGCAGCTCGATGGCGCCGGACCGGTGCGGATTTTTTTCTACATCGTGCTGCCGCATCTCAAGCGCGCCATGACGGTGGTGATCATGATCGAAACCATTTTTCTGTTGTCGGTGTTTGCCGAAATCTTCACCACCACGGCTGGCGGTCCCGGCACGGCCACTACTAACCTGACTTATCTGGTGTATTCCATCGGCCTGCAGCAATTCGATATCGGCATCGCTTCGGCTGGCGGCATCGTGGCGGTGGTACTGGCCAATATCGTGTCGTTTTTCCTGGTGCGCATGCTGGCGCGCAACCTTAAAGGAGTCAATGAAAAATGAGTGATGCCCGCAAAAGCCCCCTGTGGGTCGGTGTGTTGGCTTGGAGCTGCGCCATCGTGTTGTTCTTCCCGATTTTCTGGGTTGCTATCACGGCCTTCAAGACTGAGCATCAGGCCTATATGCCCAGTCTGTTTTTTGTGCCGACCTTGGACACCTTTCGCGAGGTGCTTGAGCGGAGCAACTACCTGGCTTTCGTCAAGAACTCATTGATCGTAGCGCTGGGTTCGACCGTGCTGTCCTTGGTCGTGGCGGTGCCGGCCGCGTATTCGATGGCCTTTTTTCCGACTGGCCGCACGCAAAAATTATTGCTGTGGATGTTGTCGACCAAGATGATGCCGGCCGTCGGTGTGCTGGTGCCTATCTACCTGCTGGCCAAGAATAGCGGCATGCTCGATTCGATAACCGGGCTGACCATTATCTACACGCTGATCAATTTGCCGATTGCGGTATGGATGGCCTTCACCTATTTCAATGACGTGCCCAAGGAAATCCTGGAGGCAGCACGCATCGATGGCGCCAATGCCTGGCAGGAAATGATTTATCTGTTGTTGCCGACGGCCATGCCGGGCCTGGCTTCGACCGCCTTGTTGCTGATCATTCTGTCGTGGAACGAAGCTTTTTGGAGTCTCAATCTGACCAGTGTCAATGCGGCGCCGTTGACGGTGTTCATCGCGTCTTATTCCAACCCGGAAGGCTTGTTCTGGGCCAAATTGTCGGCCGCCTCGCTACTGGCGATCGCCCCCATCATGGCCTTGGGCTGGCTGGCGCAGAAGCAGTTGGTGCGCGGTCTCACATTCGGCGCGGTGAAGTGATGATGGCGCGCATGAATCAAGCTAGCATCACCCATCTGATCTGCGACTGCGATGGCGTGCTGCTCGACAGTGAAAGTATTGCCTTACGGGTCTTGCATGAGCAACTGCTGCCGTTGCTGAAAAATAGCGATGAAAGCGCCGCGCTGCATCAAGCGATTGCGGTGCGTCTGGGCATGTTTACAGCGCGCTTGCTCGATGAACTGGAAGCGCAATTCGCCTTTGGCCTGACGCCATCGCAATATATCGACATCAATAGCGCCGTCGGTGACGCCTGCACGGCAGAGGTACAAATGGTACCGGGCATTGCCGAGGCGCTGCAGAAAATCAGCTTGCCCAAGGCGGTGGCCAGCAACAGCAACCACGAACGCATCGTCCAGGGTTTGTGGCGTTGCGGCCTGCTGGCCAGGTTCAATGGCTATATCTACAGCGGTGAAGATGTGGCGCATCCCAAACCGGCGCCGGATGTCTATCTGGCCGCTGCGGCCGGCTTGGGTGTGGCGCCGCAGCACTGCGTGGCCATTGACGACAGCGTCACCGGCGTGCGCGCTGCGGTGGCCGCTGGTATGCGTGTGCTGGGCTTCACCGGGGTGGCGCATGACAAAGAGGGCATGGCGCACAAGCTGCGCGCGGCCGGCGCCGAGTTGGTGTTTGACCAGATGAGCGACTTTCCCGGATTGATCGCGGCCTTGCAGGCGGCAGACGCGGCCTGACTAGCCGTAACGTAAAACAAAACACAGACATTGAGGAGACAATCATGGCAGCCGTCACGATCAGAAATTTAGCAAAACGCTACGATGACAATGAAGTCATGCGCGACATCAATCTGGATATCGACGATGGCGAATTCGTCGTCTTCGTCGGTCCCTCGGGCTGCGGCAAATCAACCTTGCTGCGCATGATTGCCGGACTGGAAGATATCAGCGCCGGCGATCTCAACATCGGCAGCCGCCGCATGAACGATGTGCCGCCCTCCAAACGCGGTATCGCCATGGTGTTTCAGTCCTACGCCTTGTATCCACACATGACGCTGTACGACAACATGGCCTTCGGTCTCAAGATCGCCGGCAAATCCAAGGCGGAGATCGACACTGCAGTTCAACATGCGGCCAAGATCTTGCATATTGATCACTTGCTGGACCGCAAACCGCGCGCGCTGTCGGGCGGTCAGCGTCAACGCGTGGCGATCGGCCGCGCTATCACGCGCGAGCCCAGCGTATTCCTGTTCGATGAGCCTTTGTCCAATCTTGATGCCTCTTTGCGGGTGAAGATGCGGCTCGAATTTTCCAAGCTGCACGACGATCTCAAGACCACCATGATTTACGTCACGCATGATCAGATCGAAGCCATGACCCTGGCCGACAAGATTGTCGTGCTGTCGGCCGGATGCATTGAGCAGGTCGGTTCGCCGCAGCAGCTCTATCATCATCCCGCCAATCGTTTTGTGGCCGGGTTTATCGGCTCGCCAAAAATGAATTTCATCGATGCCAACATCATTGCACTTAGCAGTGCTGGCGCCTTGCTGGAATTATCTGGTGGCGGCACACAACTGGCGGCAGTCGACACTGCCACGCTCACGCTGGGCGAACGCGTCACCCTCGGCGTACGGCCTGAACATCTGCGCATTGCCAATGACCAGCCGATGCTGCAAGCGCGCTTTACCGCACTGGAATTACTGGGGGATTTTTCTTACCTGTATGCCAGTAGCGCGGCGTCTGAAGACGCCTTGATCCTGCGCGTGCCCGACAGCGTGCAACCGGCCAGTGGCAGCACCATCGGTGTCGCTGCAGATGCCCATCGCTGCCACCTGTTCCGCGCCGACGGCACTGCGGTTGCGCGGCAGGCTGTTGCGGCTACGCCTAACCATTAAACAATGAGGACCTCATGACTTCCCGTGATTCACAACAGGATCTGATCTGGCTGCATATCGGCGCCGGTTCGTTTCATCGTGCCCATCAGGCCGTGTATCTGCACCGCCTGCGTGAGCGCGGCAATGAGGATGACCGCCGCTGGCAACTGGCGTTGGGCAATATTCGGGCTGACGTGGCGCCGTTGCTGCAAGCCTTGCAGCAACAGGATGGCCGCTATACGCTGGAGACCGTGACGCCGCAAGGGCAGCGTGCCTACGAGACCATCACCGCAATTCGCCAGATTGTGCCTTGGGACGCGCAATTAAAGGCCCTGGTCAAAAGCGGTGCCGATCCGCGCACGCGGGTGATTTCTTTTACCGTCACCGAAGGCGGCTATTACCTTGACCACGCGCATTTGCTCGATACCAGCAATGAAGATCTGGCCGCTGATCTGGCCGGTAACTGCGGCACCATTTATGGCGCGGTGGCGGCGATTCTGCAGGCGCGCATGGAAGCCAAGGCCGGTGCCGTCACACTGCTTAACTGCGACAACCTGCGCCACAACGGCGAACGCTTCTACGCCGGCTTGCAGCAATTTTTGACATTGCGGGCACAGACGGCCTTGTTGGCGTGGCTGGAGCAGCATGTCAGCAGCCCCAATTCCATGGTCGATCGCATCACGCCGCGGCCGACTGAAGCGGTGCGCTTGCGTGTTAAAGACGCCACCGGCGTCGATGATCCTTGTGCCTTGATGGCCGAATCCTTCATACAGTGGGTGGTCGAGGATCATTTCATTGCCGGCCGTCCTGCGCTGGAGATGGTTGGCGTGGAGATGGTCGAGTCGGTGCTGCCGTATGAAGAAGCCAAGATCCGCATCCTCAATGCCAGCCATAGCTGCATCGCCTGGGCCGGCACCTTGATTGGGCTTGAGTTCATCCATGAGGGCACTCAACATGAAGACATCCGGCGCCTGGCCTACGATTATGTAACGCAAGACGTGATTGGCTGTCTCTCCCCGAGCCCGCTGGATCTGGCGGCTTATCGTGATATGACGCTGGCACGTTTCGGCAATCCGGCCATTGAAGACACCAACCAGCGCGTCGCTGCTGATGGTTATGCCAAGATTGCCGGCTTCATCCGGCCTACCATCACCGACTGTCTGGCGCGCGGGCATGCGCCGCATGCCACGGCGATGTTGCCGGCGCTGTTTTTTGTGTTCCTGCAACGCTGGCAGGCTGGGCAACTGCCTTATGTCTATCAGGATGGCGTGTTTGATCCGGCCGCCACGCGCGCCATGCTCAATGCTGCCGATCCCTTGCAGGCCTTCTGCGCCGATCCATTGCTATGGGGTGAACTGGCCGGCAGCGCGCAACTGGAACAGTTGTTGCGCACGGCGGTGGAACGGGTCCATGGCTGGCTGGCGGCATCGACTACAATGCCTGCTCAACTATCGAGTCGCTGAGGAGCATCATGTATCTGGGGATTGACCTTGGTACGTCAGAAGTCAAAGCGGTCGTCATTGATGACGCGGGCAAGCTGCTGGCGCTGGCGGGAACTGCGCTGACGGTGTCACGTCCGCATCCGCGCTGGTCCGAACAAGACCCTGCGCAATGGTGGCAGGCCACCGTCGAGACCATCGCCAAACTGCGCGGGCAGCTCGGTACAGCTAACTTTACAGAGATTCGCGCCATCGGTTTGTCGGGGCAGATGCACGGTGCGGTGCTGCTCGATGACAAGGATCAGGTATTGCGCCCGGCGATACTGTGGAGCGATTCGCGCAGCACCGAAGAATGCGCCGAACTGTCAGCGCGTGCACCGACCCTGCATGACATTGCCGGCAACCTGGCCATGCCGGGATTTACCGCGCCCAAATTGATGTGGGTGGCACGTCATGAACCGCATTTGTTTGCGCGCGTCGCCTGTGTCTTATTGCCCAAGGACTGGCTGCGCCTGCAGATGACCGGTCTCAAGATTTCCGACCCTTCCGATGCCGGCGGCACGCTCTGGCTTGACGTGGCACGGCGCGACTGGTCCGACACCTTGCTGGCAGCCGGCGGCATGTCGCGCGCGCAAATGCCGGCGCTGGTTGATGGCAGCAGCGCCAGTGGTTACCTGCTTCCCGAGATCGCCAGGCAATGGGGCCTGTCGGCTGAGGTGGTGGTGGCTGGCGGCGGTGGTGATGGTGCTGCCAGTGCGGTCGGCATCGGTGCGGTCAATCCGGGCGATGGTTTTTTGTCGCTGGGTACCTCGGGTGTGCTGTTTGTGGTCAATGACTGTTTCCGGCCCAATCCGGCGCGCGCCATTCATGCGTTTTGTCACACCTTGCCGCAACGCTGGCATCAGATGAGCGTGATGTTGTCGGCCGCCAGTTGTTTGCGCTGGTTTTGCCGTTTGTGCAGCGTGGATGAACAGACCTTGTTGCAGGAAGTGGCGGCATTGATGGCACAGGAACAGGCGCAGGCACCCTTGTTTCTGCCTTATCTGTCGGGCGAGCGCACGCCGCACAATGACCCTTATGCACAGGGCATGTTCCACGGTCTGTCGCCGGAACATCAGCGTGCCGCGCTAGCCTATGCGGTATTGGAAGGGGTCAGCTTCGGCATGGTCGATGGTCTGGATGCCTTGCGCGCCGCCGGCACGGATGTGCAGCAATTGTCGCTGGTGGGTGGCGGTGCGCGCAGTGCTTACTGGGCGCAGTTGCTCAGTGATGCACTGGATGTGCGCATCGTCACGCACGTCGGCAGCGAGGCCGGCGGCGCTCTGGGCGCGGCACGGCTGGCTTGGCTGGCCGTTGGTGGCCGCGAACAGGAAGTGTGCCGCAAGCCGCCGCAGCAAGATCTGTTTGTGCCGCAGGCCCAGCGCCATGCCGCCTTGCAACCGCGCTTGCAGCGTTATCGCGACATTTACCGGCGCTGGGAGCCACTACCGGAACCGGCCTAAAATGCTGGTAGGCATACTTTGTCTACACAGGCAACAAACTCACCATTGTCGATGGTTTTTTCAATCTCCTCATGTGATTAGCCGGTCAGCACCTCCATGCAGTGAAATGATTGAATGGAAGAGCTAGGCGCGTTGTAGCTAATCTATTTACCGACGGTTGGTAAAAAATCGATATTCATCGAACGTCATGCCGCAATTTTTTTAGCACAGTGTGCTGTTTTTACGCTTTGAAATTAGACCGTCATCCAGCAAATTTTGTACGGTAGCGGTTATAGATGCCCAAGTATCAGAATACTCATGGAACATCTCGAGAAGCTGATTTCCAGAATAGCATTCTCCTACCTGCGCACTTCTATTTTTTGCAATCAAGAGCAAGTGGTGCGGCCAAATGCCACCCGTGGCGCGCAGACGTGAAAACGGCAGCTAGACAATATCTAGCTGCCGTTTTTCTTTACTACTTACCTGCTTAATTGTGTTTGAACTTGAACACCGCGATGGCCTGCAGCAAACGCTCGGTCTGATCTTCCAGACTGCCGGCGGCGGCCGCCGCCTGCTCCACCAGTGCCGCATTTTCCTGGGTGCTTTTGTCCATGTCGGTGATGGCCTGATGCACCTGGGTGATGCCGCTGCTTTGCTGTTGGCTGGCGATGGTGATTTCGCTCATGATGCCGGTAACGCGTTTGACCGAATCGACCATCTCGGTCATGGTGTTGCGCGCATCGTCCACCAGACGGTTACCGATATCAACTTTTTCCACCGAATCTTCGATCAGCGTCTTGATTTCCTTGGCGGCACCGGCCGAGCGTTGTGCCAGACTGCGCACTTCCGATGCGACCACGGCAAAGCCACGGCCTTGTTCGCCCGCACGGGCGGCTTCGACGGCGGCATTCAAGGCCAGGATGTTGGTTTGGAAGGCAATGCTGTCGATCAGGCTGATGATGTCGACGATCTTCTTCGATGAGGCGCTGATCTCGCTCATGGTGGTGCCGGTTTTGGCCACCACGGCGCCGCCCTTGACCGCAATCAGCGCGGCTGATTCTGCCAACTGATTGGCTTGCAGCGCACTGTCGGCGTTCTGGCGTACGGTACCGGCCAGTTGCTGCATGCTCGAGGCAGTTTCTTCCAGGTTGGCGGCTTGCGATTCGGTGCGGCGCGACAGATCCATGTTGCCGACGGCGATTTCGCGCGTGGCGCCGTTAATGGTTTCGACATTGGTACGCACATCGCCGATGATCGCGGTCAAGTTAATGTTCATCTGACGCAGCGCCCGCAGCAGGCGACCGATTTCGTCGTGACGGCTGGACTCAATGTTGCTCGACAGGTCGCCGCCGGTGATGGCATAGGTTGCCGCCAGCGCGGTGCTGATTGGTTGAATCAGGGCCGAATGCAGCGCGTACCAGATAGACAGTGTCAACAGCATGGTCACGGCGCAGATGGCCGTATTGAGTATGCTGTGGTCGCCCAGGAAGCTGATGCTACCGGCGATCAGTTGCAGGCTCAACATGCTGAGCATGGCCAGCTTGATGCGGGTGTTGAGCTGGAGTCGGCCCAGTTTGGCGATCCAGCCGCGCAGGCCGGTCTTGATCACGGCACCCTGTTCGATGGCAATGCCTTTGGCCTTGCCTTTGCGCATGTCGGCATACAGCTTTTCGGCGGCGGCCACGTCGTCACGGCGCGGCTTGGTGCGCACCGACATGTAGCCGACGATTTGCCCTTTTTCGCGCACCGGCGTGATATTGGCCTGTACCCAGTAGTGGTCGCCAGTCTTGCGGCGGTTTTTCACCAGGCCGGTCCAGGGAATTCCCTTTTTGACGGTTTTCCACATGTCGGCAAAGGCCGGGCCCGGCATATCGGGATGGCGAATGATGTTCTGTGGTGCGCCTAGCAGCTCACCCTCGGTAAATCCACTGACTTCGATGAAGTAGGGATTCATGTAAGTGATATTGCCCTGCAGGTCGGTTTTTGAAACAATCGACTTGCCCTCTTGCAATAGGTACTCGACATTGGTTACAGGCAGGTTCATCCGCATCTTATTTTCCCGATTCATCAGCTCAATTCATAAGCTGTCACATTGATGCAAGCAGCTTAGCCGGCGTCGCTGTGATCCTCAGGGGAGCCGACATCGTCGCTGGCAGGCTTGCCAAAGATCGCAGTGTATGTCGGATAAAAAGAGCAATACATGACCACGGTCAATATTATCGATAATGGCAGCAAAATAAACATCATGACGGTGATGTTGTCGATCAGCAAAGCAACAACGGTGCTGACGGTGGCCGGTAGCACCACGCCGATCAGCACCCAGGCGAGGCCGTAGACGATAAACGCACGGCCGGCCCGGCGTACCGCGAAGAAGCTGTAAAACAAGGCTTTGCCCAAGGGCATTTGTTGCCAGAAAATCAAGGGTGCGGCAAACCAGAATGCCATGGCGGCGGGGATATACACCAGGGCGGCCACGATCATGGCCAGGCTGATGTTGCTGCCTTCCAGATCCTTGGCGTCAAGACCTGCGCCGAGCATGGCATTCCAGAAGGTGCCGCCGTCAGCCAGGCGCGATACGGCGACGGCGACCACGGCTGCCAGTAGGTACAAGGTGCCCAGTAGCAGCAAGTTGCGTACTGCTGGGGAGCGGAACCCGGTCAGCAGCAGATTGGGATAGACGCGCTTGCCTTGCTCGATGTGCCGCGCCGCTTGCATGAACGACATGCCAAACACCGGCACCAGAATCAGCGGCAATAGCTGGCCTAGCACCGGGATGAGGTTCAATGCCAGCATCAGAAACATGTAACTGAGGAACAAGGTGGAAATTTCCGCAGGTTGCTGGCGAAATAGTGCGACGCCTTGTTTCACCCAGAGCCAACCAGTTTTTGCAGGAAGTTTTTCCATAATCAATTCAGTGGCGCATTGGCGCAGTTGATGCGCAATCGCAGAATGCGTTCAAAGTGGGTCGGATCGTGCGGTGTCAGCATTTCGGCAGCGCGCGGCAGATAGAAATCATACAGGCGCGAGACCCAGAAGCGCAGCGCTGCCGCCCGTAGGGTGGCGTCCCAGGCTTGTCGTTCGGCGGCTGTGAAGGGACGCACCTGATGGTAGGCGTGGAGCATGGCTTGCACACGGGCCAGATCGAGTGCGCCGCTGGCCAGGTCAATGCACCAGTCGTTGACGGTGACGGCCAGATCGAACAGCCAGGTGTCGCAGCCGGCGAAATAAAAATCAAAGAAGCCGGTTAAACGCTCGCCCACAAACATGGCGTTGTCGCGAAACAGGTCGGCATGTACCGGTCCGTTGGGCAAGGCTGCATACAGTGGTGAGGCGGCAAAATCTTCCTGAAACTGCAATTCATTGCTCAGCAAGGTCTGTGTTTCAGTGTTGAGAAACGGCAATATCTGCGGTATGGTTTCGCGCCACCAGGACAAGCCGCGCAGATTGGGCTGGCGAATGTTGAAATCTTGTGCCGCCAGATGCATTCTGGCTTGCATGGCACCCACTTCGGCGCAATGCACCGCTTGCGGTTGCGCCTGATACTTGCCTTCCAGTTTGGTGACGATGGAAGCCGGCTTGCCGTTGAGCGCGTTGATGATGCTGCCGGCCTGATTGGGAATCGGCTCCGGCACCAGCACCTGGCGCTGCGCCAGATGACGCATCAATTCCAGATAAAACGGTAGTTGTGCAAAGTTCAGCTTTTCAAACAACGTCAAGACGTATTCGCCACTGTCGGTCGTGATGAAAAAATTGCTATTTTCGATGCCAGACGAAATGCCCTTGATTGCCAGCGCCCTGCCCAGCGAAAACTGTGTGATCCAAGCCGAGAGTTCGTCGAGGCTGACCGGAGTAAAAACTGCCATGTGCGGAAATATGAAATAACGATGATGAACCCGGGCGCAAGAAGTTGCTCAATGCGCGCTACAACATAGACCGGGCTGTCGGGCTTACTTGTCGGTATTGGTGTTGGAGGCTTTGCTGCCGCCCCAGTCGAATTCCTTGATGACCCATTGGGCGGGGGTTGGTGGTCCGCTTTGGACATCGCCTGGCAAGGAGTTGCCGACTTGCTGGGGTTTCAGATAATAAGTGCTGGGACCGGAATGAACCTGGACTTCGGTGGTTTGTCCGTGATCCTTGCGTTCTGTCACACTATTGCCGCTGGTATCAGTGTCGCCCTGCTTTTTGATCGTAACAGCCGGCGGCGCACCTTCTTCCAAGGTTTCCAGTTCCGGCGGCGGCGGCGCTACACCGGCTGGCGCGCTTTGCTGCGCCAGCGCCAGTGATGACGCCAGGCCGGCAGCGGTAAGCGCAGCAAACAAAGCGACTTTGCGCCAGATTTGTGAGTGGTTCATGATGATTCTTCTTTAGAAGTTGAACGAGATGCCAGCATTGTAACAAACCGCCCCTGCGCATAGAGAGAAGACGCAACGCAACAATCTTTGCTCAATCGCAGGAGCGAGGCCGTTACCAGCTTACGCCGGTTCAGAGATACATACCTGTTTGTTGTTCGCTGTCTGTGTCAACGTCGGCCGGTTTGTTACGCTCATCGTGGAATTTTTGAATCGCCTTGACGACTTCTGCCGGTTCATCGATCACTTGCAGCAGATTGACATCCTTGGGCGAGATCATGCCGTCGTCCACCAGGCGGGTGCGTATCCATTCCATCAAGCCGCTCCAGAATTGGCTGCCCACCAGAATCACTGGCATCATCCGTGATTTTCCGGTTTGCATCAGCGTCAGCGCTTCGGTCAGTTCGTCGAGTGTGCCGAAGCCGCCCGGCAGCACTACATAGGCGTCGGCATACTTGACGAAGGCGACTTTACGGGCAAAGAAATGGCGGAACGACAACGAAATGTCTTGCCAAGGATTGCCGTGCTGCTCGTGCGGCAGCTCGATATTGAGGCCGACCGAAGGCGATGCACCGTCGAAGGCGCCTTTGTTGGCCGCTTCCATGATGCCGGGACCGCCGCCGGAAATCACCGCAAAGCCGGCGTCAGAAAGGCGTCGGGCGATGTCGACGCACAAGGCATAATGCGCATCATCGGGTTTGGTGCGTGCGGAACCGAAGATCGATACCGCTGGGCGCAGTTCGGACAGGCGCTCGGTGGACTCGATAAATTCTGCCATAATCGTGAGTACATGCCATGACTCGCGTGCCTTCTTGGCAGTGGCGCGATCGATGTCGCCAACTTCCCGCAGTCGCGGGACATTTTTTCCTCTAGTTTCCATATGCAAAAAACCTTGTTGTTAGTTGATGGTTCCAGTTACCTCTACCGGGCCTTTCATGCCTTGCCAGATATGCGTAACGCGGAAGGCGCACCGACTGGTGCGTTATACGGCATCATCAATATGCTGCGCCGACTGCGTAACGATTATCCCGCAAGTTACATCGCTTGTATATTTGATGCCAAGGGAAAGACCTTCCGCGACGATCTGTATTCAGAGTACAAGGCTACACGTAAATCGATGCCGGAAGACCTGGCGCTGCAAATTGAACCGATTCATGCCGCCGTGCGTGCGCTGGGCTGGCCGATTTTGATGGTCGAAGGCATCGAGGCCGACGACGTGATCGGCACACTGGGGGTACTTGCCACCGAAGTCGGTCTGAAGACCATCGTCTCGACTGGTGACAAGGATATGGCGCAACTGGTCAACGACCACGTCACGCTGGTCAACACCATGAGTAACGAAACCTTGGACCGTGCCGCCGTGATCGCCAAGTTCGGCGTGCCGCCGGAACGTATCGTCGATTATCTGAGTCTGGTTGGCGACACGGTTGACAATGTGCCCGGGGTGGAGAAATGCGGACCTAAAACTGCCGTCAAATGGCTTACGCAATACGATTCACTTGACGGCGTCATGGCCAACGCCGAAAAAATCAGCGGCGTGGTCGGTGAAAATCTGCGCAAGGCATTGCCGTGGTTGCCGCAGGCGCGCGTGCTGGTGACGATCAAGAGTGATTGCGATCTGTCGGCGCATATGGATTCCATCCTTGCATCCTTGCCGGTGCAGCCGCAGGACGATGAGACCCTACGCGGTCTGTTTGCGCGTTATAACTTCCGCACCTGGCTGCGTGAGCTTGACAGCGCAGCCAACGCTGCAACACCAGCAACACCAGCAGCACCGGCAGCATCAGTAACCAATCATGTCGCGGCGGCTGGCGCGCCACCGCAAGGTGGTCTGTTCGACAGCACCGCGCATATCGCGACCGAATATGAGACCGTGCTCACTGAAGTGCAGCTCGATGCCTGGATCGCCCGCATCGATGCGGCGGCATTGACTGCTGTCGATACCGAGACCACCTCGCTCATTCCCATGCAGGCGCAACTGGTGGGCATTTCCCTGTGTTGTGAGCCGGGTCGCGCCGCCTATATTCCGGTCGCTCACAGTTATCAAGATATGCCGGCGCAATTGCCGCGCGCCCTGGTGCTGGCCAAACTCAAGTCCTGGCTGGAAGATCCGGCCAAGCCCAAACTCGGTCAAAACCTCAAATACGATAGCCACATCTTCGCCAATCAAGGTGTGCAATTGCGCGGCATCGTGCACGACACCTTACTGCAATCGTATGTGTTTGAATCGCATCGCACGCACGACATGGACAGTCTGGCGCTACGCCACCTCAATCGCACCACCATCAGTTATACCGATGTCTGTGGCAAGGGCGCAGCGCAGATCGGTTTCGAACAGGTCGGTATAGAACGTGCTACCGAGTACGCCGCAGAAGATGCGGATGTCACGCTGGCACTGCATCAAGCCATGTGGCCGCAGGTCGCCGAGGATGCCAAGTTGCGCTTCATTTACGAGAAAATTGAAGTGCCGACCTCGGTGGTGCTACAAAAAATCGAACGCAACGGCGTGCTCATCAATGCCGATATTCTGGCTGTGCAATCGAATGAATTGGGTAAGCGCATGCTGGAAATCGAGCAACAGGCCTACGTCTTGGCCGAGCAGCCTTTCAATCTCAATTCGCCTAAACAGCTTGGTGAAATTCTGTTTGAAAAACTGAAACTGCCGGTGGTCAAGAAAACCCCCTCAGGGACGCCTTCCACTGACGAAGAAGTCTTGCAGAAGCTGGCCGAAGATTATCCGCTGCCCAAAATTCTGCTCGATTATCGCGGTCTGGCCAAACTGAAATCGACCTATACCGACAAGCTGCCCAAGATGGTCGATCCAACCACCGGGCGGGTGCACACCAATTATGCGCAGGCGGTAGCGGTGACTGGTCGGCTGTCGTCGAACGACCCCAACCTGCAGAATATTCCGATTCGTACCGCCGAAGGGCGGCGCATTCGAGAAGCCTTTGTGGCACCAGCGGGCAGCGTGATTGTCTCGGCCGACTATTCGCAGATCGAGTTGCGCATCATGGCGCATATTTCCGAAGACGCCAACATGCTCAAGGCATTTGCCGACGGCGAAGACATCCACCGTGCCACTGCGTCTGAAATTTTTGGCGTCGCCCTGGGTGAGGTGAGTAGCGAGCAGCGTCGCTTCGCCAAGGTGATTAATTTTGGCCTGATCTATGGCATGAGTGCGTTTGGCCTGGCCGGCAATCTCGGCATCGAGCGTTCGGCGGCGCAAATGTATATTGACAAGTATTTTCAGCGGTTTTCCGGCGTCAAGCAATTCATGGATAACACGCGCCTGGAAGCCAAATCGCAGGGTTATGTGGAGACCGTCTTCGGCCGCCGTCTGTGGCTGCCGGAAATCAATTCGCCCAACGGTCCGCGCCGCCAGGGCGCCGAACGTGCAGCGATCAATGCGCCGATGCAGGGGACTGCTGCCGATCTGATCAAATTGGCCATGATTGCCGTGCAGGGCTGGCTGGAGCGCGACGGCCTGCAAGCGAAGATGATCATGCAGGTGCATGATGAACTGGTGATGGAAGTGCCGCAGGCTGAGCTGGAACTGGTGCGCCACAAATTGCCGGAATTGATGAAAAACGTCGCCGATCTCAAGGTGCCACTGCTGGCAGAAGTCGGGGTGGGAAAGAATTGGGACGAGGCCCACTAACGGGGCGTGCAGGCTCGCTTCGCATCGGGATTGCTGGCTTTTTCTGCGCTGGTTTTGGCCGCTCCGCCGTAGATTGGTATCTCTTGTAGAATGCCTGAGTCATTTTGACTAGTCTGTGCATGGCTAAAGTCAAGAGTAAGGCTGGGATGTATCTCAGCCTTGCTGTAGTTGCTCTCGATTGTTGCTCCCGATTTCTATTCCTTGCGGTAATTCTTCTATTGGAGACAGGCATGAATGATCTGAAAAATGAAATCAATGGTTTGCTCGGTTCCACCACCTTGTTTGATGCCGGATCACGCCGCACTTTCATCAAAACGGCACTGGGTACCGGTTTTGCCGCGGCAGTGCTGCCGGTGTGTGCGCAAACCATGATCAAGACGGATACCGTCGGCTTGACTGCAGGGGAAGTGAGCATCATGGTCGACGGTCAGAAAGTGCCCGCCTATCGTGCGCAACCGGAGGGCAAGACGAATCTGCCAGTGGTGCTGGTGTTGTCCGAAATCTTCGGCGTGCATGAACATATCGCCGATGTCGCCCGCCGCTTTGCCAAGCTGGGTTATCTGGCCATTGCGCCGGATTTGTTTGTGCGTCAGGGCAATCCAGCCATCTATGCGACCATTGCCGAACTGAATCAAGCCATTATTTCCAAGGTGCCTGATCAGCAGGTACTGGGCGACATTGATGCGTATGTCGCTTGGGCCAAGGACAATCACGGCAATATCGACAAGCTCGGCATCAATGGCTTTTGCTGGGGTGGCCGCTTTGTGTGGCTCTACAGTGCGCACAATCCCAAGGTCAAGGCTGGGGTTGCCTGGTATGGCCGCATTGTGGGCGATAAGAGCGCCCTGATGCCGCTCAATCCCATCGATATTGCGCCTAATCTGAAGGTGCCGGTGCTCGGCTTGTATGGTGGCAAGGATCCCAGCATTCCAGTGCAAACACTGGCGCAGATGGAAGACGTGTTCAAAAAAACCGGCAATCCATCGCAGTTCGTGGTGTATCCCAATTCCGGTCACGCTTTCAATGCGGACTATCGCGCCAGCTATGTGGAAGCCGATGCCAAGGACGGTTGGAAGCGCGCCGTTGCCTGGTTCAAGGCGCATGGGGTGGCATGATGGTCGCGCCAGTTTTTGGGGCGGTGTACGCATGAATGAAAAACACACGCACTGATTTGGATCAAAAAAATACACAAGGGACGGTTTTGACCGTCCCTTTTTTATGGGTCTCCTCATCAGGGCTGCCGTATTGCCATTGCATGGCGCATGGCACGCAGATTGCTTAATTGTTGACTGAGTAGAAGCGGCTAGCCGTCGATTCAAGTTGTTGTCGATGGTGGGGCATTGCTCGTGATGCTACCGGAATATCCCGGTAGTTCCTGTGCACCTATAGGACACGACCAATGTTGCGACGACCGCTCCATCCACTGCTCTCTGCTATCTCCCTCTTCCGGTTTGCTTGCCGCTTTCTGCGTTGCGTCTGCACTTGGCCTATGGCCCGGGGTGCGCAATGAGCGCCGTCATCGATGCCTTTTCTCGTACGCCGACGCCAGCGCAGACTACGCTGATGTTGCAGGTCATTGCCATCGCTACCGATGGTCAGGATATCCGCGTCATTGATCTTTGGCCCAGGGCCGGTCAGCGTTTGCCATCCTGGCAGCCGGGCGCGCATATACGTGTGATGCTGCCGACCGGTATCACGCGTGCTTATTCTCTGTGCAACAGCCCCGACGAACAGGATTTTTATCGTATCGTCGTCAAGCGTGAAGCCAATTCGCGCGGCGCTTCGGCGTGGCTGCATGCGCATCTGCAAGTGGGTGCCTGGCTGCAGGTCAGTGCGCCGGTCGATGCCTTTACGCTGCAAGCCTCCGCGCAGCCGGCAGCTCTGTTTGCCGCTGGCATCGGCATTACGCCCATTTACGCCATGGCAGCTGCGCTGCTACAGCGCGGTAGTGGCGCCACCCTGCATTATTTCGCGCGCAGCGCGGGTCATGCTGCTCTGCTGGGGACGCTGGCGCAGTCCCAGCTGGCACCGCATTGCAGTTTTCATTTTGGTCTGATTGCCGAAGAAGTCGAGACGCAGATCGTCGCCACCCTAAGGAACTTGCCAGTGGTGACGCCGTTGTATGTGTGCGGACCGGCGCCGTTCATTGCACTGCTGCGTGAGCAGGCGCGCCGGCACGGTTGGCGTGATGCCGATGTGCACGTCGAACAGTTTAGCGCCGCGGCACCGGCTACCAGTGCGTTCGCATCTGACGACGGCTTTGAGTTAGTGCTGCAGCGTAGCGGGCTGCGCTGCATGGTGGCGCCGGGACAAAGCATCGTCGCTGCTGCGGCGGCGCTCGGTGTTTCGATCGGTACGGCGTGCGGTGAAGGATTTTGCGGCAGTTGCCAGACCCGCGTTCTGGCCGGTTATCCCGATCATCGCGATAGCGTGCTGAGTAGCGCCGAACGCATTGCGAACCAGTTTTTGATGCCGTGCGTCTCGCGTTGTCGCGGCACGCGGCTGGTGCTTGATCTCTGATTTTTTTTGAAAACCCACCTGAAAGGAAGGCTATGAGCAAGCGCAACTCCCTCATCCGTATCGCCGTCATATTATTCGGCATACTGAGCATGCAAGCTGCATTGACTGCCCGTGCACAAGACAAGGTTACCTTGTTGAGTAATTGGTATGCGCAGGCTGAACACGGCGGTTTTTATCAGGCTCTTGCCAAGGGCATCTACAAGAAATATGGCCTGGATGTCACCATCAAAATGGGTGGGCCACAAGTCAATAACATGCAGATTTTGGTGGCTGGTCAGGCTGATTTCAGCATGGGCTACGACTTCGCGGTACTCAAGGGAGTCGAGCAAGGTTTGCCGCTGGTGACCGTGGGCACTTCATTCCAGTCTGACTTGCAAGGCATGATGACGCATGCCGATGTCACCAGTCTGGCCGTGCTCAAGAACAAAATCATTCTGGTGGCCGGCTCCGGCCAGTCGAGCTGGTGGCCATGGCTCAAAGCCAAGTATGGTTACACCGACGCACAGTCGAAGGCCTATACCTTCAATCTGCAACCGTTCTTCGCTGATCCCAATATCGTGCAGCAAGCCTATCCGTCCTCGGAGTTGTACCAGGCCGAGAAGGCCGGAACAAAGGCCAAGTTCTTCCTGTTCGCGCAGGATGGTTACCCACCTTACGGCACGACCATCGTTACCTTGCAGAAGACGGTGGCCGGCAAGCCGGATCTGGTGAAACGTTTCGTTAAGGCCACTGCGGAAGGCTGGAAGAGTTATCTGGACGATCCGGCACCGGCCAATGTGCTGATCAAGCAGGACAACAAGGAAATGAGCGATGAGCAGTTGGCCTATGCCGTCAAGAAAATGAAAGAATTGCAGGTGGTCACTGGCGGTGATGCGGCTAAGCAGGGCATCGGCATCATGACCGATGAACGCTGGAAAACAACCTACGACACCATGGTAGCCACCGGCCTGCTTAAGGCGGACGTGGATTACCACAAAGCCTATACCACGCAGTTCGTCAAAGATATGCATGTGATGCCCTGAGTGTCGTTTTTTTGGATCTGGATGATTCTGCCTCGTTGTGCCGCAGGTGCGCAGCGAGGCTTTGATTGCAGTGTCAGCGTGAGGACTTCATGATCTTGTACACACCACCCAAGACTGCGCAGCATTTGCCGGTCATCGATTTCGCGGATGCTTTTTCGCCGCAACTGGCACGGCGCGAAGCGGTTGCTTGGGAAATTCATAAAATTTCCCGCGATGTTGGTTTTTTTTATCTGACCAATCATGGGGTGCCGCAAAGCCTGGTGGATGCGCAGTTTGATTGGGCTCGACATTTTTTTGCCGCGCCAGACGCAGTCAAGCAGGCAGTCGATATGGCACGCTCGCCGGCCGGCTTTGGCTATGAGCGGATTGGGTCGCAGGCACTGGATGATGGTCCGACCGATCTGAAAGAGGGGTTTCAGTTCGGTACCGACCTGCCAGCTTCGCACCCTTATGTGCAACAAGGCGTGCTGCGTTATGGCCATAATCTGTGGCCGCAGGAGTTGCCTGGCATGCGTGAGCATGCGCAGCGTTACCACGCGGCCATGTGCGCCTTGTCGCAACGCTTGCTATCCATCATTGCGCTGTCCTTGCAATTGCCGGAAGATTTTTTCGATTTCTGTCTGCGCACACCGATTGCGACCCAGCGCATGCTGCACTATCCGTCGCAACCGGCGCAGGCACTGCACAATCAAATTGGCGCCGGTGCCCATACTGACTGGGGACTGGTGACGATTCTGGCGCAAGATGATATCGGCGGTCTCGAAGTGTGCAATGCCGATGGCGACTGGGTGCGCGCGACGCCTTTGCCTGGCAGCTTCGTGGTCAACCTCGGCGACTTGCTGCAGCGCTGGAGCAATGATCTCTATCACAGCAATTTTCATCGGGTGCGCAACGACAGTGTGCTGCCGCGCTACTCGTTGCCGTTCTTCATGGACGGCGATCATGCGGTAACGGTAGCGTGTCTGCCTTCCTGCTGCAGCGCAGAGCGGCCGGCGCGTTATGCGCCTTGCACCATCGGTCAGTACCTGACACAGAAAGTACGTGAAACCTTCGGCGCTGTCAGCGTAATGGCGGCTGCGGGATGAATTGGCAGGACCCGGCGAAGGCGACCATGAGGGCGCGCCGGCCGGTTGTTTTTGAAGGAATGGCATCATGCTGGTGACAAAACAAAAAGTATTGCGGAAATTCTGGTACGCGGTCATGCCGATCGCCATGCTCGACGACGGCCCTAAACCATTCACCTTGCTGGGCGAGGACATCGTGGTCTGGCTCAAGGCACCGGGCCAGCCGGCGGCACTGCGTGACCGTTGCTGCCATCGCACGGCTAAATTGTCCAAGGGTTTTGTCGAGGATGGCAATCTGGTCTGCGGTTATCACGGCTGGACCTATGATTGTGCGGGCAGTTGCGTGCGCGTGCCGCAGAACGTCGATGGCACGGTGCCTGCCGGCGCCATGGTGCAGTCGTATTACTGTCAGGAGCGCTACGGTTATGTCTGGGTGGCGCTGGAAAAGCCGCTGCGCGATATTCCCTTTTTTCCTGAGGAAACTACGCCTGGTTATCGCCGCATTTTCCAATTTTACGAGCGCTGGAATACCAGTGCGTTACGCATGATGGAGAATTCCTTCGACAACTCACATTTCAGCTACGTGCATCGCGCCACGTTCGGTCTGTACGATCAGCCCAAGCCGGAAAAATATGAGATCAATGAAACCGACTACGGCTTCGAGGCCGAGACGCTGGTGCCGATCAAGAATGTGCCGGCTAGCTTCCGCGTCACCGGCACCAGCGACGATACCACCATGCGGCATATGTTCAATCGTTGGTATCTGCCGTTTTCACGCCGTTTCGGTTGTCAGTATCCGGCTTCCGGCCGTCATCACATCATCTACAACTGCGCCACGCCTATCGATGACGGCAGCATCATGTTGGCGCAATGGCTGTATCGCAACGATAGCGAAGAAGATTGCAGCACGGCCGAACTGATCGCCTGGGATGCGCCCATTCTGGTGGAGGACCGCGACATTCTCGAATCTACCGATCCGGATGCCTGCATCGACGTGCGACGTAAGCAAGAGTTTCACATGGCCTCTGATCGTCCGGGCCTGATCATGCGACGCATGTTGTTGCAGTTACTGGAAGAGCATGGCGAATCTGAAATTTTTCGCGACAACGATTAACTCACCAGCGAGGCAGGAGCAATGATGAAACGAGACGATCACGCCATGGCGCAGCTGGCGCAAATGACAAACTTAGGACCAAGTACGGCCGACCCGGATACGGTGCTCAGCGCGCAGCGGGTAGAAAAAACGTACCGCAACGGCACCCGTGCACTGGATGAGGTGCGGCTGGACATCAAGCGGGGCGAGTTCGTCTCGTTGCTGGGACCGTCCGGCTGTGGCAAGAGTACCTTGCTGAAGATGTTCGCCGGACTTGAAGAGCCTTCGCATGGCCATATCCGCTGGTGGGGCAAAGGCCTGGCCACGGTTGGCAGCGTCGATCACACGCTGGCGATGGTGTTTCAGGACGCCACGCTGATGCCGTGGGCCTCGGTGCAGCAGAATGTGCGCCTGCCGCTGGATCTGCAAGGCATGGCGCGCAGCCAGAGTGATACGCGTGTACGCGATGCCTTGCAATTAGTCGCACTGGAGCGCTTTCAGCAGGCTTATCCGCGCGAGCTGTCGGGCGGTATGCAAATGCGTGCCTCGATTGCACGGTCGCTGGCGACCCGGCCCAATCTCTTGCTTATGGATGAGCCTTTCGGCGCTCTCGATGAATTCACTCGCAACAAGCTCGACGCGGATTTGCGCCGTATCTGGAGTCAGCAGGATCTGACCGTGGTGTTTGTTACCCACAGCATCTACGAGGCGGTGTATCTATCGAGCCGAGTGGTGGTGATGGCGGCGCGCCCGGGGCGAATCATTGCCGACGTGCCGATTGAAGGCCCGCATGCGGCCGGCTTGCGCGACGATGCATTCCGACTCTCGCCTGAGTTCATGGGCTACTGCAAGGTCTTATCCGATTATCTGACGCTGGCCAATCAGGAAGGAGGCGCACATGACGCCCTTGATCACTAATCCACGTTTTTTGCGTATTGCCGCACCACTGTGCATTGGCGTGCTGTTACTGCTGACCTGGCAACTGCTGTGCACGGCACTGGAAGTGCCGGTCTATCTGGTGCCCACGCCACTGGTGATCGCCAAAACTCTGGTGGCGGACTGGGGGCTGTTATCGGACTCGTTACTGGTGACGTTGCAAATCACCTTCATGGCTTTTGCGCTGTCGGTGCTGCTGGGTGTGGCCGTAGCGTTTTTGTTCGTGCAAAGTCGCTTCATCGAAGTCAGTCTGTTTCCCTATGCGATCATCCTGCAGGTGACGCCTATCGTGGCGATTGCGCCGCTGATCATCATCTGGGTCAAACAGCCGACGCTGGCGCTGGTGATCTGCGCCACCATCATGGCGGTGTTTCCCATTATCTCCAACACCACTCTGGGCCTGCGCAGCGTCAACCCGGGCTTGTTGAATCTATTCAAGCTGAACAAGGCATCGCGTTGGCAGACCCTGCGCCGTTTGCGTATTCCCAGTGCCTTGCCGTATTTTTTTGGCGGCTTGCGCATTTCCAGCGGTCTGGCCCTGATCGGTGCGGTGGTGGCCGAATTTGTGGCCGGCACCGGTGGCACGGGATCGGGCCTGGCGTATCAGATCCTGCAGGCAGGTTTTCAGTTGAATATCCCACGCCTGTTTGCGGCGCTGTTTTTGATCACGCTGACCGGCATTTTACTGTTCTTGGCCATGATCGCCTTGTCGCGCATTGTGCTGGCAGGCTGGCACGAGAGTGAACTTGGTTAAACTCCTTGAGACGACAATGCATCCTTCCTTCCTGATCCGCCACCTCGACGCCATCATGACCGGCCTGGCGGGAGCCGCTGCCCGTCACAGCGGACCCGACATCCGCGTCAGTGACGGCGTCATCAGTGCCATCGGCAAGCTGTCGCCGTTGCCCGGCGAAACCCTGGTTGATGCCAGCGACTGCATTGCTTACCCGGCCTGGGTCAATACCCATCATCACTTGTTTCAGTCCATGCTCAAGGGCGATCCGGGCGGCATCAATGCCTCGCTGACACCTTGGTTGGCGGCCACGCCCTATCGCTTTCGCGCCAGCTTCGACGAGCATTTGTTCCGGCTGGCAGTACGCATTGGCCTGGTCGAGCTGATGCGCTCCGGCTGCGCGACCGTGGCGGATCACAATTACCTGTATTACCCGGGCATGCCCTACGACACTTCGGCGATCCTGTTTGAGGAGGCCGAAGCCCTGGGACTGCGCTTCGTATTGTGCCGTGGCGGCGCCACCCAGACCCGTCAGCTGGAAGCCGAGCTGCCCAGCGCCCTGCGTCCTGAGACGCTGGAGGCGTACCTGGGCGATATGGAGCGGCTCATCCAGCGCTATCACGATCCGGCGCCGACAGCGATGCGTCGGGTAGTCATGGCGCCGACCACGCCACTGTATTCCGCCACGCCGGCAGAGTTACGCAGCATGGCTGCCTTTGCCCGTCGCGCCGGCGTGCGCCTGCACAGCCATTTGTCGGAAACGGTCGGCTACCAGGAAACTGCACAAGGCAGGCATCGCTGCACGCCGGTAGAGTTTGCGGAGCGTTGCGACTGGCTCGGTAGCGATGTCTGGTTCGCCCATCTGGTCAAGCTGGATGAGGCCGAGATTGCTCTGCTGGGTCGCACCGGCACCGGCATTGCCCACTGTGCGCAGAGTAATGGTCGGCTGGGCAGCGGTATTGCGCCGATTCGTCAGCTGGAACAGGCCGGCGTACCGATTTCGATTGGCGTCGACGGCGCGGCCTCCAATGAAGCCGCCGATATGATTTCGGAAACCCATGCGGCCTGGCTGATGCAACGCGCGCGGCGCGGTCAGCAGGCGCTGCCGTCTTATGCCGGCGGCAGCTTTGAGGGAGGCGCCGATGCCGCCAGCGTGGAAGACGTCGTGCGTTGGGGCAGCAGCGGTGGCGCCAAAGTGTTAGGGCTGGGCGGCATTGACGGCTTGCAAGTGGGACAGCAGGCCGACATTGCGCTGTATCGTCTCGATGACCCGCGCTACTTTGGGCTGCATGATCCGGCGCTAGGTCCCGTAGTCAGTGCCGGCCGGCCGTATCTAAAGGCCTTGTACGTGGCCGGGCGGGCGGTGGTGCAAGATGACAATATTCCCGGGCTTGACCTGGTGGCGCTGGGGCACCAGGCGCGCGCGGCGATGCGGCGTCTGCTGGCGCAGTGAAGCGCGCAGCTACCGCTATGGCGCGGTAGCTGCGCCAGACTGGGGGATTCACACGTAAAAACGCGCGTAAAAATGCTAGAATGCCGAGCATGATCAAGCGACGTTCCGCCTCTCCCACCTCGGTTTCCGATGATGCAGCAGATACTGCAGCCGATGCCGCGCCTGCCGGCGTCAAACAAGAGTTCGATTTGACCAATCATTTCCTGATTGCAATGCCTTCCATGCAGGACCCGATTTTCGGCGGCACGGTGGTCTATCTCTGTGAACATAATCAGAATGGCGCGTTAGGCGTGGTGATCAACAAACCGACCGACATGACCATGGATGTCTTGTTCGATCGCATCAATCTCAAGCTTGAAATCATTCACGATTCGCCGTCGGCGGCGCCTCTGGTCTACCGTAGTCCGGTGATGTTTGGCGGCCCGGTGCAGGTTGAGCGCGGTTTTGTGCTGCATACGGCGCAGACACAATTTTCATCGACCCTGCAAGTGACCGAAGGCATTGCACTGACCACCTCCAAAGACGTGCTGGAAGCCGTTGCCAATGGCGACGGTCCGCCGCAAGTGTTGGTTAGCCTGGGTTGCTCTGGCTGGAGTGCCGGCCAGCTCGAAGGCGAGCTGGCGCGCAATGGCTGGCTCACGGTCAAGGCCGATCCGGCCATCATTTTCGACTTGCCGGTGGAGCAACGCTTTACCGCCGCACTGGCTTTGCTGGGCATCGATCCGATCATGCTCAGCGGCGATTTCGGTCGCGCCTGAGATCGTTGTGGAGACACTCCTGGCCTTCGATTTCGGCTTGAAGCGTATCGGCGTAGCCATCGGCAATACCCTGATCAAACAAGCACAGCCGCTGACCATCATCAGCGCGACTACCAATGACGCCAAATTCACTGAACTGGGCAAGCTGATCGAACAATGGCAACCGGCGCGTTGCATCGTCGGTTTGCCCAGTCATCCGGACGGCGCCGAGCACGAAATGACGGTACGCTGCCGGCGCTTTGCCAATCAGTTGCACGGCCGCTTCGGCGTGGATACGGTATTGGTTGACGAGCGCTATTCTTCCGCGGTGATCCCGCAACGTCGTGGCGAACATATCGACGCCGAGGCTGCCGCCATTATTTTGCAGCAATATTTTGATGACACCCATGAGCACAACTAACACTTCCTTGGCGTTTGATGCCGAAGCGCTCTACAGCAAGCTGCTTGCGCAGGTCAAAGCGGGTTTGCAGGGCATTGAGCAGGCGGCGATTGTTGGCATTCATTCGGGCGGCGCTTGGCTGGCCGAACGCCTGGCGGCAGACCTGCAACTCAACAATAGGCTGGGGTTCATCGACGTCTCGTTCTATCGCGATGATTTTGCGGAAAAAGGATTGCGCCCTGATGTCAAACCGAGTCAGATCGCTTTTGACGTTGCCGACGCCACCATCGTGCTGGTGGACGACGTGCTCAACACCGGTCGCACCACCCGCGCGGCGATTAACGAACTGTTTGACTATGGCCGCCCGGCGCGCATCCTGCTGGCGGCGCTGGTGGATCGCGGTGGCCGCGAGCTGCCGATTGCCGCCGATTTTCTGGCCGAGTCGGTCACGCTGGACGACCAGCAATCACTACAACTGCAACGCGCCGACGACGGCCGATTTTCCCTGACGGTGGTCCATGCTTAATCCACAACTGAACAAGAACGGCGAACTACAACACTTGCTGACCATTGAGGGTCTGCCCAAAGCCATCATTACCAATATTCTCGATACGGCCTCATCGTTCGTCAGTATCGGTGATCGTGAAGTCAAAAAAGTACCGCTGATGCGTGGCAAGAGTGTCTTCAATCTGTTCTTCGAGAATTCAACGCGCACCCGTACCACCTTTGAGATCGCCTCCAAACGCCTGTCGGCGGACGTGATCAACCTCAATATCTCGGCCTCCAGTGCCAGCAAGGGCGAGTCGCTGCTCGACACTATCGACAATCTGGCAGCCATGCATGCCGATATGTTCGTGGTGCGTCACTCGCAGTCCGGTGCGCCTTATCTGATCGCCAAGCACCTGACTGATACCAAGCAATCGCATGTGCACGTGGTCAATGCCGGTGACGGTCGTCACGCACACCCGACGCAGGGTTTGCTGGATATGTACACGATTCGTCACTACAAGAAAGATTTCACCAACCTGCGCGTGGCGATCGTCGGTGACATCCTGCATAGCCGGGTGGCGCGCTCCGATATCCACGGCTTGACCACGTTGGGCGTGCCGGAAGTGCGTGCCATCGGCCCGCGCACCTTGCTGCCGAGCGGGCTGGAGCAAATGGGTGTGCGCGTGTTCCATAACATGGAAGAAGGTTTGAAGGACGTCGACGTCATCATCATGCTACGCCTGCAGAACGAGCGCATGAGCGGCGCGCTGCTGCCGTCGGCGCAGGAATTTTTCAAGAGTTATGGTCTGACGCCGGAGCGCCTGGCATTGGCCAAGCCGGACGCCATCGTGATGCATCCGGGGCCGATGAATCGTGGTGTGGAAATCGATTCGGCTGTGGCCGACGGTGCGCAGGCCGTGATTCTGCCGCAGGTGACCTTCGGTATCGCGGTGCGTATGGCGGTCATGAGCATCGTCGCCGGCAATTAAGACTAAAGTGGAATAAGCGCATGAAACTGCATATCAAGAATGGCAGACTGATCGATCCTGCCAACAACATCGACGCGCAACAGGACGTCTTTATTGCCGCTGGCAAGATCGTCGGCATCGGCCAGGCGCCGGCTGATTTCACGGCCAACAAGACCATCGATGCTGCCGGCTTGGTGGTGGCGCCTGGTCTGGTTGACCTGAGTGCGCGCCTGCGCGAGCCCGGCTATGAATACAAGGCCACGCTGGAGTCGGAAATGCAGGCCGCCGTGCAAGGTGGTGTGACCAGTCTGGTCTGTCCGCCCGACACCGATCCGGTGCTCGACGAGCCGGGCCTGGTCGAAATGCTCAAGCATCGCGCCAAGTCGCTCAATCAAGCGCATGTGTATCCGCTGGGGGCGTTGACGGTTGGTCTCAAAGGCACGGCGCTGACCGAAATGGCCGAATTGACCGAGGCTGGCTGTGTCGGTTTTTCGCAAGCCGATGAACCTATTCTCGACACCACCGTGTTACTGAGTGCGTTGCAATACGCCAAGACTTTCGAATACACCGTCTGGCTGCGTGCGCAGGATCCGCATCTGGGGCGCCACGGCATTGCTCACAGCGGTCCGGCGGCATCGCGTCTGGGCTTGTCCGGCGTGCCGGTGATGTCAGAGACGATAGCCTTGTACACCATCTTTGAACTGGTGCGCGCTACCGGCGCGCGCGTCCATTTGTGCCGCATGTCCTCGGCCGCCGGACTGGAGCTGGTGCGCGCCGCTAAGCGCGAAGGTCTGCCGGTGACCTGTGATGTCGGCGCGCATCACATTCATTTGTCGGATATGGATATCGGCTTTTTTGATTCGAATGCGCGGGTCAATCCACCGTTCCGCTCGCAACGTGACCGCGATGCCATCCGGGCAGCGCTGCTGGATGGCACCATTGATGCGATCTGCTCAGACCATACCCCAGTTGATGATGACGAAAAGTTGCTGCCTTTTGGCGAAGCCTCACCCGGCGCCACCGGTCTTGAGCTATTGTTGTCGCTGTCGCTGAAATGGGCGCAAGAAGCGGGTGCTGCCAACGCGCTCAGCCGGGCCGTGGCCAAGCTCACTAGCGATGCTGCGCGCGTGGCTGGTCTGGCCGCAGGCAGGTTGACGGTCGGTGATGTTGCCGACGTCTGTATTTTTGATCCGGATGTGCGTTGGCAGGTCGAGGCGAAAGCGCTGGCCAGCCAGGGTAAGCACACCCCCTTCCTCGGTTACGAACTGAGCGGCCAGGTTCAGGCAACGATAGTGGCCGGTCATCTGGCTTACGAACGCTAACTCTAGACAAAAAAGCGATGCTTCCATTTCGTATATTGCGCCTGGCGGTGCATTTGTTTCTCGGCATGGCAATTTGTGCCTTCATTTTTCCTTGGACAGCCGCGGCAGGGCGGCAAGCCCATATTCGCCGCTGGTCGCGGCAGTTGCTAGGCATTTGCGGGATACAAGTGGTGGTGCGGCAATTGGATGGCGCGGCGCTGCCGCCGCGTTCATTGATCGTGGGCAATCACATTTCATGGCTGGATATTTTTGTTGTCAATGCGATGCAGCCCTGTCGCTTTGTGGCCAAATCGGATATCCGTAACTGGCCGTTCATCGGCTGGTTGTGTGCCAAAACGGGGACTATTTTCATCTCACGCGGCAAGCCCAGCGATGTGCGGCGCATTTTCCAGGGACTGGTGCGCAGCATTGAGGCCGGCGAACGGGTGGCTTTTTTTCCTGAGGGCACTACGGCTGCGCAAGGCAAGCTCCTGCCGTTCCACGCCAACCTGTTTGAAGCCGCCATTGATGCCGGCGTGCCGGTGCAGCCTTATGCCTTGCGGTATCTGGACGCACAAGGAAAATATCATCCGGCAGCCGATTTCATTGGCGAGATGACCATCGTGGAAAGCATTCTGGCGATCCTCAACGCGGGTTCTATCACCGCCGAACTGACGCAGCTGGCGTCGATTTCGACGGCCGGAGCGCATCGCCGCGAACTTGCTGTGGCAGCCCGCCAGGCGATCGCCGATGGCCTCGGCTACGTGCCGGACGACCTTATCAAAACTGCACCGCCCGCGGGCACGCCACCTGAAGCAGCGCACGGTCCTCAAGCCGCACCGCAGTAAGCTTGCCGCCCCAGACGCAACCGGTATCCAAGCCCATGAGATTGGGCCGCATTGTCAGTCCCAGCGAGGCCCAATGGCCGAACACACAAGTGACATCGGCGGTCTTGCGCCCGGGCATGTCGAACCAGGGCACAAAGCCCGCTGGCGCCGCCTCCAGACCTTCCTTGATGGTGAAATCGATGCTCCCGTCTGGTGTGCAAAAGCGCAGGCGGGTGAGCGCATTGACGATGCAACGCAGGCGATCATGACCCACTAAGGTCTCATCCCAGCGAGCGGGCTGGTTGCCGTACATATGACGCAGGAAGTCAACCCAGTGCGGTCCGCGCAACATGGTTTGCACTTCGTGGGCCAGCGCCATGGTTTGGCCGGCATCCCATTGTGGCAGCACGCCGGCGTGGAATACCAAATGCCCTTGCTCGAACAGGGCCAGCGGGCGATGGCGGACCCAATCTATCAGTTCATCGCGATCGGGGGCGTTGAGGATGTCGTCGAGGGTATCGGTGCGGTGTTGCGCCCGGATGCCTTGGGATACTGCCAGCAAGTGCAGGTCATGGTTGCCCAGGACCGCCTGGGCGCGAGAACCCAGTGCAATCAGCTGACGCAAGGTCGCCAGCGATTGCGGACCGCGATTGACCAGGTCGCCGACAAACAGTAGTTGGGCATCTGGTGTCGTTTCGTCGATCAGATCAAGCAGGCTTTGCAGTTGCTGGCCGCAGCCTTGGAGGTCGCCGATGGCGTAGGTGGGCATGAAAGTGAGCGCTTTGTTTTAGAAAAATAAAAAAAATATCTCTTGTCGCGTTCGCGCTTGACAGTCGTCTTATGGTCCGCTGAAGTTGATGTATTGTAAGTCGCAGTCGACATTTGGCGAAGCGTTTCTAGTATAAAATTCAACCCTGACAAGTTCCTGGTGGCGCTTTGGCAAGGGGTGTCAGCGGGGCTGATTCTGGCATTGATGACGGCCTGTACTATTCGCACTTATTTTCAGTCGCATGTCATACGCGCAAGCGGTCGCTTGACATGGGTCTCTTTTCTCACCCTATGGGGTGATTCATCAATAGGATGTTTTGTGATGCTAATCTATTTAGTTGCATTTTTTTGTGTAGTCGGATTGGCAATCGGACAAATATTATTCAAGGCAAGCTCCGCTGCGATGGTGTCAGGCGGCTCTTTTTTTGCGCCAAAAGCACTACTCCCGCTGTTTATCGCTCTGTGCGTGTATGGCGTAGTTACCCTAGTTTGGGTCTGGGTTTTGCAAAAAATAGAGTTGGGGCGCGTGTATCCGCTGATGGCGCTGGCGTTTGTTCTCGTCCCCTTGGGCAGCCATTTCATTTTTAATGAACGTTTTCAAACGCAATACTTTGTTGGTGTTGGCGTCATCATTGCGGGAATCGTGATCGCTATCAGGTCGTGATGTCGCATATTTCTTCGAAAATCAGAATATCTTTTTGCTTGTCCGGGCTATGTTATGAGCAACGTGATCGCGCCATTAGTGGCGGTGGTGATTCCATCCTATAAAGTCAAATCGCATGTGTTATCTGTGATTGCGTCCATTGGAAAAGAAGTTTCGCGCATCTATGTCGTTGATGATAAATGTCCTGAGGGCAGTGGTCTGCATGTCGAGAAAAATTGTACTGATGAACGTGTTCGTGTTCTCTATCATGAAGTAAATCAGGGCGTCGGAGGTGCGGTTGTGACTGGCTACAAGCAGTCGATTCTCGACGGCATGGACATCGTTGTTAAAGTTGATGGCGACGGTCAAATGGATCCAGCAAGTATTCCTCGCTTTATCGGCAGAATAGTCAATGGTCAAGCCGACTATACAAAAGGCAATCGATTCTTCGACATCGCAGGTCTTGCGGATATGCCTGCGGTGCGTTTGTTCGGAAATGCTTGTTTGTCCTTCGTGAGCAAGGTATCGAGCGGTTATTGGAATGTCATGGATCCTACTAACGGATATACCGCGATTCATGTCAATATTTTGCGCAATCTTCCCCTGGATAAAATCGATAAGCGTTATTTTTTTGAAAGCGATATGTTATTCAGGCTGGGAATTCTGCGTGCGGTTGTGCATGATATTCCTCTCGTATCGACATACGGCCTTGAACAAAGCAATTTGAGCATATTGAAAGTGGCATTTGAGTTTCCCAAAAAATACATAGCGTGTTTTTGCAAACGCGTTTTTTATAATTATTTTTTGCGAAATTTCAATGTGGGGAGTATTGAGTTGCTGGCAGGGAGTGGTTTGTTTGTAAGTGGGCTGATCTATGGCCTCGTAAAGTGGCACGGCGCCTATGTCTCAGGAGTGCCAACAGCAACCGGTACCATCATGCTGGCAATGCTTCCCATTTTGCTGGGTTTTCAGCTGCTTCTCGCGGCACTTAATTACGATGTCTCCAGTGTGCCCGTCAGTCCCATGCACGAGTTGTTGTAGTGGCGACAAGCGGGAAACTCAACTCATTTCCGTAGTTCAGGATGGAAATGATTTTTGTGCCTGAGTACGGTAAAAAATCAGAGATCGAGTCAGAAAATAACGCCGAATGATCGCCATTAAAACGGATGATTCGCTCGCTAAAAATATGGGGAATGCAATGTATCGCCCGTCAAGTGCGAAATTCGTACGTCAATATGGTTTGCTGCTTGTCATTGTGGCCATATATCTTCACTACGCATGGAAAGTCATCAACTTACCGATTCCTCCAGATGCTGCGATAACCTACATTCCTCTGGCCAGAAAGCTCATTGAGCAGGGCTGGCGCTTCTTTTTAACTGCAGATTCGATGCAGACAGGCCCCGCCACCTATTCATGGTTTGCCGTTTTTGGCGCGCAAGACCACATGATTCGATACGCCAATATGTTCAGTGGCTGCGTTATGGTTTTGCTCGTCTATGGCATTGCTCGGCGTATGCACTCACATTTGGCAGGATTGCTGGCAGCATTATTGTTTGCGTGTTCCCCTTTGCTTGTCTCGTGGATTCCTCGCTCATTGACGGAGGCACCATTCTTTCTTTTTACGTTGATGTGGTTATGGGCTCTGGGTGAAGTTGTTGCGTGCAAGCGCTGGGCGATGCCAGTTGCCGCCATAGCGCTGTCACTGTCCATTTTGACTCGACCGATATGGTTGTACCCGGCAGTCCTATTGCTGGCAATAGTTTCGATCTGCTTTGTAGTCATTCCCAAATCAAGATCTCTCACAGGGAAACTGTTTCAGGTACATACGCTTGCATTGCTATTGCCCGGCATTTTCATTTTAAAGAACTGGTGGTTGTTTGGCATGGCAGGCACTGCTGCCGGCGGCGGCGGGGCGCTATACTTTGGCGCCAGCCTGTTGACGGGCGGTTTTGAGCCGCCCTTGCTTGGGATGAACTATGAAGGATTGGCAAGATCGTTCTTTACCGTCGAGGGAAATCACGATCATGCGATTGCCGCAGCGCAATTCCTGCAACACAGATCGTTTCCCGAATTACTGCAGTGGTTTTTCCGAAAAATATCCTGGGTAGTATTTTTTACCCCTTTGGAAGCGACAGCAAAAATGTCCTGGGTAAGAATTGCTGAGCTGGCCATGACGATAACCGCTTTTGCATGGGGCGTCAGGACCAAACGCTTCTTGATCATTTTCGTCGGCTTAGGCATCGCACTGCAAGTTCTGCAAACCGCGCTCGTTCTTTACAATATTCGCTATAGCGTAGGAAATGTGGAGCTATTACTGGTTCCACTTGCAGCCGTAGGGTTTTTTCTTATGCTGGGACTCCCGAAGGGCGATGCGAATGATGTGTCGTCCGTATCGGGAACATGGATGGCTAGGCATGTCGATAGAGTCACTGGCGGCCTGCTCTTATGCATCTTGATACCGATGTTTTATTTGCGTGCGGTACCACGCATCGGCGAAGCGCCGGATATTCCCGTTCGCATCCTCTTTGAAAAATCTTCCGATAAAAATGATTTTGCTGGTGCTTTTGTCCAGGACTCAGGTCAAGGAACATCGCGATTTACCTTGGATATCCCTTTTCTGGATTTGACCAAAAGAGGTGCCAACTTGCTTTGGCAAGTAAAGATGGCGCCCGGAACGTCTACTCAGGAGGGCGGCCGCTGTGAAAAGGCGTCAATATCCTATCAACCGAATGGACTGCCGGGACGCTTGCCGGTTGACTTCGCATTTGTCGGTAAAGGCGACTATGCGTTTGGCACGGCGTACGACAATGCGGTGCTGCGGCCAGATGTGGCTGGCAAGTTGGTCATTGAATTGAAGTGCCCCTTGGCCTCAGTCATTGCCGTTCAGAGAATAGCGTTCGTGGAGTCAATATTGACTGAGGTATACCAACCACACGAAATAGCGAAAAAATAAGCGCTGTTTGAATGCAGATGGCATTGAAATCGGGCCATCTTCACTTGCCTAGTTGGCAGGTTTCGAACGATACGACTTCTTTTTGCCGGTCAAATGCGGTTCTTTTCGTGTGAAATACAGGATTGGACGCGTTCTACCTATAAAATATCGCTCGGGCTATTTTGTCGTTGTTGTAAAAAGAGCAGCCTGTATTTCTGAAATGTGGCGGGCAAGTATTATCGGAATGTGCGATGTCAACGCACGGTGTTGACAGATATCATCGATGTCACGATAGGCGTCCTTTTAGGTTTGGCAAACAAGGTATTGAAAGTAGGTACAAAAATGACCGCAAGCTTAAGCCTTCAGCGTAAAGGGATCATCCTCGCAGGAGGCTCCGGGACGCGACTGTATCCAGTGACGCTGGCTGTTTCCAAGCAGCTTTTGCCGGTGCATGACAAGCCAATGATTTACTATCCGTTGACGACGCTGATGCTAGCGGGGATTCGCGAGATTTTAATCATTTCCACCCCGCTCGATTTACCGCATTTCAAACGTTTGTTAGGTGACGGCACTCAGTGGGGGCTGGACATTTGTTATGCCGAGCAGCCATCGCCGGACGGCTTGGCGCAGGCCTTTACCATTGGCCGCAATTTTGTGGATGGACATCCTTCGGCGCTGATTCTTGGCGACAATATTTATTACGGCAATGAATTCGAATCGCAATTGACGGCAGCCGATGCGCAACAGCATGGCGCATACGTATTCGCGTACTACGTCAATGATCCGGAACGCTATGGGGTTATTGATTTCGATGAACAGCGTCGAGCCATCAGCATAGAAGAAAAACCGGTTCAGCCGAAATCCAACTATGCCGTCACGGGATTGTATTTTTATGATCAGCAGGTTTGTGATATTGCTGCCGGCATCAAGCCCTCTGCTCGCGGAGAGCTGGAGATTACGGACGTCAATCGCGCCTATCTGGAGATGGGGCAGTTAAATGTCGAATTGATGGGGCGCGGGATGGCCTGGCTCGATACCGGAACACATGATTCATTATTGGATGCTGGGCAATTCATTGCGACCATTGAGAACCGTCAAGGGCTGAAAATTGCTTGCCCGGAAGAAATTGCGTATCGCAAAAAATACATTTCGGCAGAGCAGCTCGAAGCGCTGGCTCAGCCATACAGCAAGAATAAATATGGACAATATTTGTTGCGTTTGTTGAATACAAAAATATTCTGATCGACATCAGCAAGCCTATTTTCACCAAACAGTAGAACCTGGGAATTGTAATGAATAAAGTTGCACTTATCACCGGCGTCACCGGGCAGGATGGCGCCTATCTGGCTGAGTTTCTTTTGGATAAGGGCTACGAAGTCCATGGTGTCAAACGCCGCACATCGTTGATCAATACTGATCGTATCGATCATTTATACCAAGATCCGCACGAGCAGAATCTCCGATTCAAGTTGCATCACGGCGATCTTACCGATTCGACCAGTCTGATTCGTATCATTCAGCAAGTGCAGCCTGATGAAATTTATAATCTGGCGGCCCAAAGTCACGTTGCAGTTTCGTTTGAAGAACCTGAATACACGGCCAATTCAGATGCGCTGGGTGCCTTACGCATTCTGGAAGCAATTCGTATTTTGGGGCTCGAAAAGAAAACCCGGTTTTATCAGGCGTCGACATCTGAGCTGTACGGTTTGGTGCAGGAAGTGCCGCAAAAGGAAACCACACCGTTCTACCCACGCAGCCCCTATGCGGTAGCGAAACTGTACGCCTACTGGATTACCGTCAACTATCGGGAAGCTTACGGTATTTACGCTTGTAATGGCATTCTCTTCAATCATGAAAGCCCGATTCGGGGGGAAACTTTCGTGACACGCAAGATCACTCGCGCGTTGGCACGAATCAAGCTGGGTTTGCAAGAATGTGTCTACCTTGGCAACCTCAATGCCAAGCGCGATTGGGGACACGCTCGCGATTACGTCGAGATGCAATGGTTGATGTTGCAGCAGGATGAGGCGGAAGATTTTGTCATCGCCACGGGGGTTCAATATAGCGTGCGTGATTTCATCAATCTGGCGGCGCAAGAGATCGGTATCAGCGTACGTTGGGATGGTGAAGGTGAAAATGAAAAGGGCTACGATGCGAATGGGAAATGCATCGTCGCGGTTGACCCGCGTTATTTCCGGCCGACCGAAGTGGAAAGCTTGTTGGGAGATGCCAGCAAGGCCAAGCAAAAACTGGGATGGACGCCCAAAACGACCTTCGCTGAATTAGTGGTTGAGATGATGCGCGAGGATTTGAAGTCGGCCGAGCGTGATGAACTGGTGAAGCGGCACGGTTATGCGGTCCTCGATCGTCGGGAGTAAACGCATCATGAGCGCGCTGTCAAAAGAAGCAAAAATTTATGTCGCCGGCCATCGTGGAATGGTGGGGTCTGCCATCGTCAGGCGTTTGAAGGCCGGCGGATATACCAATATTCTCACCCGTACTCACAGTGAGCTGGACTTGTTGGATCAGGCAAAGGTACAGCAATTTCTATCCGTGCAGAAACCGGATTACATTTTTCTGGCGGCTGCGAAAGTCGGCGGCATACAGGCCAATAACATTTATCGGGCCGATTTCATTTATCAAAATCTGTTGATGGAGGCCAATGTGATTGGTGCCGCCCATCACGCAGGAACCAAGGATTTGATGTTCCTTGGCTCGTCCTGCATTTATCCCCGGGATTGTCCGCAACCGATCAAGGAAGAGTACTTGTTGACGGGGCCGCTGGAACAGACCAATGAGCCTTATGCGATCGCAAAAATTGCCGGTGTGAAATTATGTGAGTCTTACAATCGCCAGTTTGGTACACGTTACGTTTCGGTGATGCCGACCAATTTATACGGCCCCAACGATAATTACGATTTGAACAATAGTCATGTACTGCCTGCATTGCTGAGAAAGGCGCATGAAGCCAAGCTGCGCGGCGACCGGAAACTGGTAGTGTGGGGTTCTGGCAAGCCGATGCGCGAATTTCTCTATGTCGATGACATGGCCGATGCGTGTGTTTTCATGATGGAGAACGCTATCGGCACAGGATTGTTTAATGTCGGGACCGGTACCGATGTGACGATTTGTGAGTTGGCAGAGACGATTATGAGTGCGGTCGGATTTGATGGTGTCATCGAATTCGATAGCAGTAAGCCTGATGGCACGCCCCGGAAATTGCTTGACGTGTCGCAATTGGAGGGCAAGGGATGGCGCGCTAGAACTTCGCTCACTGAAGGGATAAAAAAGACATTTGCCAATTACCTGGCCTCAAATGCTATTGAAGTCTCCAATTGAATGAATGTAAGTGCAAAATCGTAAGCAATTTTATTGAAAGTGAATTGAAATGAAAGTACTAGTAACGGGGGCTGATGGTTTTATCGGATCGCACCTTACAGAGACCCTGGTGCGTGAGGGGAACGACGTGCGGGCTTTTGTCATGTATAACTCATTTAATTCGTGGGGATGGCTTGATGGTTGTGCACCGGATGTGGCGGGGAAGTTTGATGTATTTGCTGGAGACATTCGCGATCCGCACGGTGTAAAGAAAGCGATGCAGGGTTACGATGTGGTGCTGCATCTGGCTGCGCTGATCGCCATTCCATATTCGTACCACTCTCCTGATACCTATGTCGACACCAATATTAAAGGGACGCTGAACATCGTACAGGCGGCGCGTGAGCTGGGTGTCGAGAAGGTTGTGCATACATCGACCAGCGAAGTGTATGGTACTGCGCGGTTCGTTCCGATTACGGAAGAGCACCCTCTGCAGGGGCAGTCTCCTTATTCCGCCAGCAAGATCGGCGCTGACCAAATTGCGCTGTCGTTCTACAATGCATTCGATACCCCTGTATCGGTGATTCGGCCATTCAATACCTATGGTCCGCGGCAGTCAGCCCGCGCGATCATTCCGACTGTCATTACGCAAATTGCGGCAGGGCAGCGCCGTATTAAATTAGGCGCGTTGCATCCAACACGAGATTTTAGTTTCGTCAAGGATACTGTCCAGGGGTTCTTGTCGGTTGCACGCTCGCCGCAGTCAGTTGGTGAAGTCATCAACGTCGGTAGCAATTTCGAAGTTTCGATCGGCGAGACCGTGCAGATGATTGCTGAAATCATGGGGGTCGACATAGAAATCGAAACAGACCAGGTCCGCATGAGGCCCGATAAAAGTGAAGTCGACCGTTTGTGGGCTTCGAATGAGAAGGCGCGTGCGTTGACTGGATGGGCACCCGCATATGGCGGCAAAGATGGTTTTCGACGCGGGTTGGCTGAAACCATCGCCTGGTTTACGCAGCCTGAAAACTTGAAGACATATAAGACCGGTATTTACAATGTTTAATCATGCACCTATTGCCAGCCATGTTTAAAATCGATTCGACCGCGATTGTTGAAACCCTGCGAGCGGTGTTAGCTGTCCGTGATGAACGTGTGTCACTACATGAGCCCCGTTTCAGCGGCAATGAATGGGCCTACGTCAAGGAATGCATCGATACAGGGTGGGTCTCTTCAGTTGGAAAATATGTTGATCGTTTCGAACAGGATCTGGCCGCCTATACTGGCGTCAGACATGCAGTCGCCGTCGTCAACGGCACAGCAGCATTGCATGTCTGCCTGTTGTTGGTTGGTGTGGAGCGAGGCGATGAAGTGCTGATGCCGGCCCTGACATTTATCGCGACAGCCAATGCGGTCAGCTATTGCGGTGCGATTCCACACCTTGTCGATAGCGACGTCGCCACACTGGGACTGGATCCGCAAAAACTGGCGGAATATCTCGATGATATTGCTGAAGTCCGCGGCCAATATTGTTTCAACAAGCTGACTGGTCGTCGTATCAAGGCCGTGGTGCCGATGCATACTTTCGGCCATCCGGTGGATCTCGATCCGTTGGTGGCGCTGTGTGAGCGTTATCGCATTGAGCTGGTCGAGGATGCTGCTGAGTCGTTGGGTTCTTATTATAAGGGTCGGCACACCGGCAACTTGGGCCGTGTTTCTGCAATGAGTTTCAACGGCAATAAAATCATTACTACCGGCGGCGGCGGGGCAATTCTCACCAACGATCCGGTACTGGGAAAACTGGCGAAGCATCTTACAACGACCGCAAAAGTACCGCATAAATGGTCGTTCGCGCATGATCAGGTGGGGTTCAACTACCGTCTGCCGAACATCAATGCTGCCTTAGGATGTGCGCAACTGGAGCAACTTCCGGATTTCATTCTCGCCAAACGTCGTCTGGCGCAATCGTATCAAGAGGCGTTTGCCAGCACGCCTGGCGTATCTGTGTTTACAGAGCCGGCGCATGCACAAAGCAACTATTGGTTGAATGCACTTCTACTCGATCCCGATTGCGCGCAACAGCGTGATGATTTGCTGGAACACAGTAATTCGGAAGGCATCATGACGCGTCCGGTCTGGACGCTCATGCATGAACTTGATATCTATAAATCGGCACCTCGCATGCACAACCTCAACGTTTCAGAGGACATTGAGCGACGCTTGATCAATATCCCCAGTAGTGCGAGTTTTGGTATGAGTCATGGCAATCGCTAAGAAAACCATTTGCGTTGTTACTGGCAGTCGTGCTGAATACGGCTTGTTGTATTGGGTCATGAAAGAGATCGATCAGGATCCATCCCTGGCGTTGCAATTGATAGTGACGGGCATGCACCTTGCCCCCCAGTTTGGCCTGACCTATCGCACGATAGAAGAGGATGGATTTTCAATCGATGCCAAGGTCGATATGTTGCTCTCCAGTGATACACCGGTTGGCATCGCAAAATCGATTGGATTAGGCGTGATCGGTTGCGCCGACGCTCTAGAGCGCTTGCGGCCCGACATTCTTCTGGTGCTGGGTGATCGCTATGAAGTATTGGCCGCAGCCCAGGCCGCATTGGTCGCGAGGATTCCGATTGCGCATATCGCTGGTGGCGATACGACGGAGGGCGCCTTTGACGAAGGGATCCGTCACAGTATTACCAAGATGTCGCATCTTCATTTCGTCACGAACGCCGATGCGGCGCGGCGGGTCTGCCAACTGGGTGAAAATCCCCAATACGTCTTCAATGTAGGCAGCCCGGGTCTGGATTTCATCCGGCAGATGACTTTGATGGACCGGGCCGCACTGGAGCAATCACTCGACTTCCGGTTTCGTGAAAAAAATCTGTTGGTGACATTTCATCCCGTCACCTTGGAAACGCAGTCTGTATCGGTGCAGTTCGGTGCGGTGCTGGCGGCACTAGACACGCTGGGGTCGGAGTTCGGCATCGTTTTTACCAAACCTAATTCAGACACTGATGGCTCCGTGATTGTCGCGCTGATCGATGATTATGTTGCTCGTCGCCCGCATGCCAAAGCATATACTTCTTTGGGACAACTCCGGTATTTGAGCCTGATGGCGCAAGTTGATGTTGTCGTTGGAAATTCGTCCAGCGGTTTATACGAAGCGCCATCGTTTGGTAAGCCGGTGGTGAATATCGGCGATCGCCAAAAAGGCCGCCTGCAGGCCGCATCGACCTTTAATTGTTGTGCGACCAAGTCAGATATCGTCAGCGCACTCAACGCCGCGCTGGCAGCAGATTGCAGCGGTGTGGTTAACCCCTATGGCGATGGCAAAAGCGCAGGGCGTATCTGTGATGTGTTGAGACAGGTCGCCGACCCGCAAAGCTTGTTGAAGAAGCATTTTTTTTGGATCGGATGATGGTCATGCGTAATAGTGTTTATATCATCGCGGAAGCCGGTGTGAATCACAACGGTTCGCTGGATCTGGCGAAAAAACTGGTTGAGGCGGCGGCATATGCAGGGGCCAATGCGGTCAAGTTTCAAACCTTCAAGGCCAACAGTTTGGTCAGCCGCTCCGCGCCGAAAGCGCAATACCAACTATCGACGACCGATACGCAGGAATCGCAGCATGAAATGATTCGCAAACTCGAATTGAGCGAATCCGATCATAAGGTATTGATTGCGCATTGCGCGGCGCACGATATTGAATTTCTCTCAACGCCGTTTGATCACGAAAGCCTGCAATTGCTGGTTGGTCGCTTCGAAATGTCCCGCGTCAAATTGTCGTCAGGTGATATTACGAATGCGCCGCTGTTATTGGCTGTGGCACAAACCGGCAAGCCGGTCATTGTGTCAACCGGCATGAGCACAATGGATGAAATCAAGACCGCGCTCAGCGTTCTGGCATTCGGATATGTCCAAGGCAACATTGAAAGTGCGTTGCCATCACTGGCTGCGTTCGAATCTGCTTATATGTCGAGCGAAGGGCAGTCTTTGCTGCGTCAAAATGTCACATTGCTACATTGCACAACGGAATATCCAGCGCCATTCGCAGATGTGAACCTGCATGCGATGAATACCATTGCGGCGCAATTTGGTCTGTTAGTCGGTTATTCGGATCATACCGTCGGCATCTCCGTTCCGGTCGCAGCCGTTGCGTTAGGGGCAACGTTGATTGAAAAACACTTTACGCTTGATCGTACGCTTCCGGGGCCGGATCATAAGGCTTCATTGCAGCCGGATGAATTGAAATGCATGGTGCAATCGATACGCGAAGTTGAGCTGGCACTTGGTTCGTCGATCAAACAGCCGGCATCTTCGGAATTGAAGAACCGCGCGATCGCACGCAAAAGTCTTGTCGCTGCCGTTGATATCGCCCAAGGTGAGCTCTTTACGATCGATAATCTGACCGTCAAGCGCCCTGGCGATGGTATAGCGCCAATTCGATATTGGGATTACATCGGAAAACCTGCCGATCGTAATTACTTGGCGGACGATAAGGTGGTGCCTTGAGCAAACCTATCATTATCTTGGGTGCGGGTGGCCATGCACGAGTGCTTGCTGATGCATTGCGTCCTCTTGAGGTTTCAGGATTTACCGATAGCAATCCATTAAAAATTGATTCGCGTCTTCATAATGCAACTGTGTTGGGAGGTGATGATATTGCGCTTGCGTATGCACCGGATGACATACAGCTTGTCAACGGTATTGGCAGTGTTGGTATTGGTATTGGTACGAAGGGTATGGCCCTTGATACACTTCGTCGTGTGGGTTTGTTCAATCGTTTCAGATCTGCAGGATACCGCTTCCTTAATGTGATTCATCCATCGGCTATCATGGCGCCCGATGTCGCTCTGGGAGAGGGCGTGCAGATCATGGCTGGTACGGTGCTGCAGACGGGGTGCAACATTGGGGACAACACGATCGTCAATACACGGGCGTCGATAGATCATGATTGTCATATCGGCGCGCATGTTCACATTGCGCCCGGTGCGGTCTTGTCAGGAGGGGTAACGGTTGGCGACTATGTGCATATAGGTGCGGGCGCCACGATTGTCCAAGGCATTCATATAGGTGCGAATTGCATGATTGCCGCCGGCGCGGTTGTGATCAGGGATATACCCGCTGGCAAGACTGTTATCGGGGTACCAGCGAAAGAGGTGAAAGATGAGTAAGTGGAAAGAGGTTCTGGTATCACAGGATGTCTCCATCAAGGATGCGATCCAGATGCTCGATCGCAGCGGCATGCAGATTGTTTTGGTTGTCGATGACGATGGCCGGTTGCTTGGGACGGTCACTGATGGTGACGTGCGCCGAGGCATATTAAAAGGACTGGCACTTTCTGAGCACGTTGGCTTAATCATGAATCGGCATCCGAATGTAGAGCATGTCAATGCCGGATACGACACGATTCTAAGTGCGATGAAGCGCAAAGGCGTGCATCACATGCCGCTGATCGATGATGATCGCATCGTTGTTGGGCTGGACACTTTGGATGGTTTGATCCAGACCTCTAATAAGAGCAATTGGGTCGTCCTCATGGCGGGTGGCCTGGGAAGCCGCCTCCGACCGCTGACTCAGGATTGCCCGAAGCCGATGCTTAAGGTTGGAAACAAGCCGTTGCTTGAAACGATTCTGGCAAATTTCATCGACTATGGTTTCCGGCACTTTTATATTTCCGTAAATTATATGGCGGATATGGTGAAGGATTATTTTGGCGATGGTTCACGTTTCGGTGTTGAGATTCGTTATTTGCATGAAGATGAAAGGCTGGGTACGGCCGGAGCATTGAGCCTGTTGCCCGAACGCCCGGTCGAACCATTTTTTGTGATGAATGGCGATTTGTTGACCAAAGTGAATTTCAACCAAATGTTGGATTTTCACGGGAAGCAGAATGCTGTTGCGACCATGGGTGTACGCGAATACGATTATCAGATTCCGTACGGTGTGGTCAACGTTGAAAGTCTTCGAATTGTCGGTATCGAAGAAAAGCCAATCCAGCGTTTCTTCGTGAATGCAGGCATTTACGTGTTGGATCCGAAAGCGCTCGATCTGATACAGCAAAATACATTTCTCGATATGCCCACGTTGTTCAATACATTGATCGAGCGCAAGGACGAAACAGTCGTCTTTCCGGTCATAGAATACTGGATGGATGTGGGGCATCTCGCCGATTACGAAAAAGCCAACGGCGAATATCATTCGGTATTTTCATGACGACGGCGATGGTAGTTGGGTTTGGCTCTATCGGTGCTCGTCATGCGCGGATATTGGCTGGATTGGGATTGCGCACGGTGGTGGTCAGTAAGCGTGCTGTCGAATTTCCTATACGTTATGCGTTGCTGGAAACGGCACTGCAGAATGAAGCTCCGGATTACATTGTCATCGCCAATAACACTGACGAGCATCACCTGGTACTGGATCAGCTGTTTTCCTTGAATTTCTCAGGAAAAATTCTGATTGAAAAGCCTTTGTTTGATCGCGTCCGGCATATCGAAATCGCAGAGAATGCAAGTGTCTTCGTTGCCTATAATTTACGATTCCACGCCGTGCTGCAGCGGTTGCGGCAGTTATTGGCGGGCGAACAGATTTTTGCCGCGCAAATCTATGCGGGCCAGTATCTTCCCGACTGGCGCCCTGGCACAGATTATCGTACTAGTTATTCTGCTGATCGTGCGCGCGGGGGCGGTGTGTTGCGTGACTTGAGTCACGAAATCGATTACGTGCTATGGCTGTTTGGCGGATGGGTCCGAGTCGCTGCGCTGGGAGGTCACATCAGTGCCCTGGAAATTAACAGTGACGACACATTTGCCTTATTGATGGAAACGCCTGCCTGTCCGGTTGTGACTGTGCAGATCAATTATATGGATCGCCCCGGGCGTCGTACGATAGTGGTCAATACAGCCAGGCTCACTATAGAAGCAGATTTGGTTCGAGGTACGATTTCATGTAACGGGAAGATGGAAACCATTACAAGCGAGCGTGACGATAGTTATACCGCAATGCATCGCACGGCGCTTGCGGCCGCTGCCCATGGTGACCAAGGCATGCTGTGCTCCTTTGCAGAAGGAAACGAAACAATGCGATTGATCGAAGCTGCGGAAGTGGCAGTAAAAACATCGCAATGGGTGGTGCGATGAAACGTCTTTGTACGATATGCGCACGCGGCGGCTCCAAAGGCGTAAAAGGTAAGAATGTTCGCCTACTGCAGGGTAAGCCATTGATCGCGTATAGCGTAGAGCAGGCTCGGGCATCGGGTTTGTTCGACGCAATTGCAGTCAGCAGCGATTCAGACCAGATCTTGGATATTGCGCAATCGCTTGGCGTCAATTACCTCATTCGCCGCCCGGCGGAGCTGGCGACTGATCAAGCGGCAAAACTACCGGTGATTAGACATTGTGTTGCGCAAGTCGAGCGACTCTCCGGCTGGCGCTTCGAGACACTAGTCGATCTCGATGCGACCTCGCCACTGCGGCTTTCCGAAGATATTGAAGGCGCCGTTGCGCTGCTGGAGGGCAGCGATGTTGGTAACGTCATTACCGCGATGCCGGCGCGCCGTTCACCTTATTTTAATCTGGTGGAGCTCAATGCTGCTGGCTTCGTTGGGCTGTCGAAACCTCCGGCAGCTAGCATCGTGCGACGGCAGGACGCGCCACCATGCTACGACATGAACGCCTCCATTTACGTTTGGCAGCATGACGTATTGTTTACTACTGATTCTGTCTTCAATCCGGATAGCAAACTGTATGTGATGCCGGAAGAGCGCTCGATAGATATCGATTCCGAACTTGATTTCAAACTGGTTGACCTATTAATGCAGGAGCGCATTGCCGGATCGAGCCCCAATGCGACATAAAGTTGGAGAAAATGGGATGCTGAAAGGCAAGATTGTCGTCGTAACCGGGGGGGCAGGTCTTCTCGGTCGATCGTTCGCTAAAACCATTGCAGAGCAGGGCGGCATCGCAGTGGTTGCTGATCGCGATGAATCGGCTGGCCGCGACGTTGTGGAAACGCTTCAGTCCGAAAAATATCCCGGACAGGTTGTTTACGGAAAACTCGACATCACGTCGAAACAATCGATTGGCGACTTGATTGCCGATTTACATAAGCAATACGGGCGCATTGATGCCGTCGTCAATAATGCCTACCCGCGCACGAAGCAATATGGGCGCAAGTTCGAAGACGTCACATTTGAAGATTTCAACCAGAATGTGTCGTTGCATTTGGGCGGATATTTTTTGACCGCTCAGCAATTTGCCGCATATTTCAAGACGCAGGGAAGTGGAAATATTGTCAATATGTCATCTATTTATGGGGTGGTCGCTCCGCGTTTCGATATTTACGATGGAACCGCCATGACCATGCCAGTCGAATACGCCGCGATAAAGTCTGCTGTCATCCATCTGACTAAGTATATGGCGAAATATTTCCAGGGTGAAAACATCCGGGTTAATTGCATTAGTCCTGGCGGGATCCTGGACGGGCAGCCAGCTGAATTTCTTGCACGCTATAATAGCCGCGCTTCGTCCAAAGGGATGCTCGATCCGGCGGATCTTCAGGGGGCTCTGTTATTTCTTTTGGGAAGTATGTCGGCATATGTAAATGGTCAAAATATCGTCGTGGATGACGGATGGTCTTTATAATGTGGCTTTGTCTTTATAATGTAAGAATATTTGCGCGCTAATTCAGTGCAAATCATCAATCGGACAGCAGTTAATTTTTGGAATAGATAATTGGGGATATATGAAAATATTGGTTACCGGCGGTTGTGGTTACAAAGGGACAGTACTGGTTCCGAAATTGCTCAAGCGCGGCTATACAGTTGAAGTGCTGGATACCCAATGGTTTGGCAACTTTCTTGAGCCTCATCCCCAGTTGACGGTCACCAAGGGTGACGTCCGCGATATCGACAAAATCTCGCTCGACGGCGTCGATACCATCATCCACTTGTCCTCCGTTGCAAACGATCCGTGCGGCGACCTCGATCCCAAACTAACTTGGGAAATTAGCGCGCTGGCAACCATGCAACTGGCTGACAAGGCCGTACGCAAAGGTGTCAAACAATTCATTTATGCGTCATCCGGCAGCGTCTACGGCGTCAAGGAAGAGTTGCAAGTAACCGAAGATCTGGAACTCAAGCCAATTTCCGAATACAATAAAACGAAGATGGTTTCGGAGCCGGTGTTGATGAGCTACAAGGACCGGATGATCGTGCAGATTGTCCGTCCCGCAACTGTCTGCGGTTATTCGCCGCGCATGCGTCTCGATGTATCGGTTAATTTGCTGACGATGCAGGCGTTGTCGAAAGGCAAAATCACCGTTTTTGGCGGTGCGCAAGTCCGTCCGAACATCCATATTGACGACATTACCGATGTCTACCTGCATCTGATTGATCATCCCGAAGTTACTGGTGTCTACAACGCGGGATTCGAAAATATTTCTATCCTCGATATTGCCAAAATGGTTGCGAAACATCTGCCAGTCGATATCGTTGTCACTGAATCCAACGATCCACGTTCGTATCGCGTCAATTCCGACAAACTGCTGGCGACGGGTTTCAAGCCATCTAAGTCGGTCGAAATTGCGATTGTCGAGATCATTGAGAAGTATCGCAGCGGCGTATTGAAAGACGAAGACCGTTATTACAACCTGAAATGGATGGAGCAGACTGTATTGGCTCAGAAATAACGATGACGACTAGTAAATTATCGACCGCGAGTTTTAGCGACTACGCCACTCGCATGCAGGAAGTGCTGTCGCGTTCAGATTGGAGCGGCGTGGCGCAATTGGGTCAAGCAATGCGTGAATGCTGGGTTGCCGGCCACCAGGTGTTTTTTTGTGGTAACGGTGGCAGTGCAGGTAACGCCATCCACCTAGCCAATGACTATCTGTATGGCATTGCAAAACGTACCGGCGGTGGTATGCGTGTTTCCTCGTTGTCCGCGAATGCAGCCGTCATCACGTGCCTGGCCAACGATGTCGGCTACGATAGCATTTATTCCGAGCAGCTTGCAGTGCAGGCGCAGACGGGCGACTTGCTGATTGTTTTGTCTGGCAGTGGCAACTCTCCCAATATTTTGAAGGTGCTGGAACAAGCCAAGCTAATGGACGTGACGTCCTGCGCTATCCTCGGCTATACCGGCGGGAAGGCGAAAGCATTGGCCGACATTCCTATTCATTTCGACGTAAACGACATGCAGATCGCCGAGGACATGCAGCTCGTGGTCGGTCACATGATCATGCAATGGCTGTACGAAAATCAACCTGTAGCGGAATAAACATGGCGAATAAATATTTTATTATCGGAAGCAACTCCTTTTCGGGAGCTAGCTTTGCCGATTACCTGCTGCAGCAGGGTCATGAGGTTATCGGTACTAGTCGTTCAGCAGAGCCGCATAGCGCATTTTTGCCTTACCGTTGGAGTGGCAGGGATGCGAATTTCCGTTTTTATCAATATGATCTGAACAATGATCTGGCGCCGATGATGGCATTGATAAAGCAGGAAAAGCCGGGCTACGTCGTCAATTTTGCTGCGCAAAGCATGGTAGCGGAAAGCTGGAAGAATCCGGACCAGTGGTTTGCCACGAATGTCGTCGCGACGGTACGCTTGCACGAAGCTTTGCGCCAGTGTGATTTCCTGGATAAATACGTCCATGTCACGACACCGGAAGTCTATGGCAGCACAGATGGTTTCATCAAAGAAGACACGCCATTTAATCCGAGTACTCCGTATGCGGTGTCGCGCGCTGCCTCAGATATGAGTCTGAAAACCTACTTCGATGCTTACGGCTTTCCGGTCGTATTTACGCGCGCGGCAAATGTCTATGGTCCTGGCCAACAGCTTTATCGCATTATTCCTCGTACTATCCTGTCGATTCTGACCGGTAAGAAATTGCAATTGCATGGCGGTGGACATTCGCGTCGTTCATTCATTCATATGCGCGATGTCTCCAGCGCCACCATCAAAATCGCCACTGAAGGCGTCGCTGGACAGACTTATCACATTTCGACCGACGAAATCGTTACAGTGCGGGCACTGGTAGAAAAAATCTGTGCGAAGCTGGGAGTGGACTTCAATACTTGTGTTGAGGTCGTCGGCGAGCGTCTGGGCAAGGATGCCGCCTACATGCTCGATAGCACCAAGCTGCGCAGTACCCTGGGATGGAAGGATCAGGTCGGGCTCGACGAAGGACTTGACGATTGCATCGCATGGGTCAAGAAAAATCTTGACGAAATGAAATCCATGCATTGGGATTACGTCCATAAAGCATAGCGTTTGCTGGTCGGACGTCCACCATTTTTGCCTGCATTGACAGGCGCTGTTGAGAATAAGCACTGATGACTACTGACATCCCCGAGTTAAAAAATATTGCGAGCCGGATTCGCGGTCGCATTATTGCGACTTCGCACCAGACCCATACCCCGCATTTGGGTTCGTGCCTGTCGTGCGTCGATATCCTGATTGCTGCTTATTTCAGCACTCTAAAAATTGATCCTGCCAAGCCTAGCGATCCTGAGCGTGATCGCTTTATCCTCAGTAAAGGCCATGGCGCAGCGGCGTTGTTCCAAGTGCTGGCGTTGAAAGGCTTTTATCCTGAAGCGATGCTGAAGTCCTATGGCGAGGATGGCGGTATTTTTGCGGAACATCCTCCGACGCCAGATCATTTGCCGGGTATTGAAGCTGCTACGGGATCGCTTGGGCATGGCCTGCCGATTGGTTTGGGCATGGCGTTGGCTGGTCGTATCAAAAAGCAGGAATACGATGTGACGGTGTTACTTGGCGATGGCGAGTGTAATGAGGGTTCGGTTTGGGAGGCCGCGATGATGGCAGCCGGCCAGCAGGTCGGTAATTTGCTTGCGATCGTGGACTTCAACAAATGGCAGGCGACAGGACGAAGTGAGGAGGTACTTGCATTGGGGCCTCTGGTTGATAAATGGCGCGCCTTCGGCTGGGAGGCCAGCGAAGTCGACGGCCATGACATGAATGCGCTGACTGAGGTCATGGGGCGCAAGCGCAGCCGTGTTGGTAAGCCCATTGCGGTGGTTGCGCATACCGTCAAAGGCAAAGGCGTGTCTTTCATGGAAGACGACAACAACTGGCATTACCGGATTCCGACTGCGGATGAAGTCCTGGCCGCCTACAAGGAACTGGGAGTGACGGCATGAGAAACGCATTTGCAGATGAAATTACCAAGCTTGGTGCGACCGATCATCGGCTGGTGTTGTTGTCGGGCGATATCGGCAACAAATTGTTCGATAAATTCAAGTCTGGCGCCGAAACCCGGTTTCTTAATTGTGGGATCGCCGAAGCCAACATGATGGGGGTGGCGGCGGGCATGGCGCTGTCCGGCTTGCGTCCGGTCATCTACACCATTACGCCGTTTACCACGACGCGTTGTTACGAGCAGATCCGCGTTGACGCTTGCTATCACAATGTGCCGGTCATCATCGTCGGTACCGGTTCAGGTCTGTCGTATGCAGAGCTCGGTCCGACGCACCATTCTTGCGAAGATCTAGCCATCATGCGAGTGCTGCCACATATGACAGTGATGGCTCCTGCCGATGAAGTTGAATTACGACAGTGTCTGCGCGCCGCATTGAAACAGGATGGCCCGGTGTACATCCGTATTGGTAAGAAGGGCGAGCAGATTATCCCTAAGAAAGACGATCATTTCGAAATCGGGCGCTCGATTACCGTTCGCGAAGGGTCCGACGTCTGTCTTATCGGCACCGGTACTTTGCTGCCGACAGTACTGGAAGCGGCGACATTGCTTGCAGCACAAGGAATCACCGCGCGCGTTGAAAGCTTCCACACGATCAAGCCGCTGGACAGCGACACGGTAATGCAGGCGTTTTCGAACTACAGCATCGTCGCCACGATTGAAGAGCACAGTCGTATTGGCGGTCTTGGTGGCAGCATCGCCGAATGGCTTGCGCAGCAGGATCGGATGCGTGGCCGTTTGGTGTCGTTTGGCACTGATGATGATTTCATGCACGAGGTGGGATCGCAGGACTACGCCCGCGCAAAATACGGACTGACCGCACAAAATATCGCCGAGAAGGTACAGGCGGCATATGCAAAGGCTGTTGCCTGATATGCGTATCGGTCTGGACTTTGATAACACAATCGTCAGCTACGATGCGTTGTTCCACGCTGTCGCGGTTGAAAAATTACTGGTGCCGGCGGAAACCCCGGTTTCTAAAGTAGAAGTGCGGGATTATCTGAGGGCCATCGGCAATGAACCTGCGTGGACCGAATTGCAGGGATATGTCTATGGTGCTCGGATGGAGCAGGCGGAGGCTTACTCGGGGTTCTTCGAGTTTGTCCGCGCTGCGCGTGCAAATAACGTCGAACTGGTAATCGTTAGTCATAAGACCAAACATCCTTTTCTCGGGCCGCAATATGATCTGCATGCAGCCGCTGGCGGCTGGATCGCTGCCGCGCTACGCGATGATGACGTTGCTTTTTTTCCTGATGGACGCGTATTTTTCGAATTGACCAAAGAAGCGAAGATCGCCCGTATTGCTGCGTGTGGTTGCGATTATTTTGTCGACGATCTGCCGGAAATCCTCCAGATGCCTGGTTTTCCCGCGGAAACCGGGCGATTGTTATTCGATCCGGAGCAATCCCATGGTGGCGATGGTATGACAGCGCGTTTTGGAAGCTGGCATGAAATCAGGAATTTCTTCGAGCAAAAATGGCTAGCGCAGAACTGACGTCGAAGGTTGTTGCGCTATTGCGGGACAAAGGCTTAAATGCTGGCGACATATCTCTCGCTGCGATTGATGGTGGCGGTAACAATAAAGTGTTTGCCGTCGATACCGGCAGTGGAAGATATGTTGCGAAGGCTTACTTCAACCATCCCGCAGACACGCGGGACCGCTTGGGTGCGGAATATGCGTTTCTTTCATATGCGCAGCGTATAGGACTCGCAAATGTTCCGCGACCAATCGCCTGTGATGTTGCTGCGCACGTCGGCATTTATGAATTTGTCGAGGGCCGCAAGCTCAGTATTGATCGTTTGGATAGAACGCATGTTGAGGCGGCAGCCGAGTTTATCGCCAGCTTGAACGCAGGCCCGCATCGAGATGCCGGTCTGCCGTTGGCGTCCGAGGCCTGTTTCACGGTGGAGCAGCATTTGGCCACGGTTGACCGTCGAATCCTGAGATTACAGGAACTGAATGGGGACGACGCACTGACGCAGCAGGCACAAGAGCTGGTTGGCAATATTGCTGCCGCTTGGAAGCGGCAATGCGCGCAGATCATCGCGACAGGCGTGCCGGCATTGAATGCCGAGGACCGGTGCATATCTCCATCCGACTTTGGTTTTCATAACGCGCTGCTGCGGGATAGCGGCGATTTGTGTTTTATCGATTTCGAATATGCAGGCTGGGACGATCCTGCCAAAATGATCGGCGATTTCTTTTGCCAACCGGCAGTGCCGGTGCCTTACGAGTATTTCGAAGATTTCGTTTCGAAAGCGGTTCGGTATTCGGCCAATGCGTCAGCGTTGCGTATGCGCGCCCATCTGCTGTTGCCAATATTTCAGATTAAATGGTGTTGCATCATGCTTAACGAATTCCTGCCGGATGCAGCTCGGCGTCGACAATTCGCCAATCCGACAACGGATCCGGAGCAACGCAAGCGTATGCAACTTATTAAGACCGAACGATTTTTCAATTCAATACAGACCTAAACCATGGCATACATAGACTTCCTCAGTTCAGTGCATAAAAGCACGCAGCGTGATTACTTGGCTCGTGTCAATGATGCAGAGTTCCCCAAAGCTAAGGCCGCTGGACTGGCCAAGCAATGGGGCTTCGATTACTGGGACGGGGACCGCCGCATCTGCTATGGCGGCTATCGTTATCTACCAGGTCGTTGGGCGCCGGTGGCACAGGCGATGATCGATCACTACGGCCTCAAGGCCGGTGACAAAGTATTGGACATCGGCTGCGGCAAGGGCTTCCTGCTGTATGAAATGTCCCTGCTGGTGCCGGGCCTGGAAATTTTCGGCATCGATGTGTCCGAGTACGCAATCGCCAACGCCAAGGAAGAAATCAAGCCGCGACTGCAAATTGCGAATGCAACCGATTTGCCGTTCCCAGACCAGCATTTCGATTTCGTTTTCTCGATCACGACGTTGCATAACTTGCACAACTATGATCTCGACAAGGCGTTGCGCGAGATGGAGCGCGTCGGCAAGAAAAACAAATATCTGTGCGTAGAGTCGTATCGCAACGAATCGGAAAAAGCCAACCTGCTTTACTGGCAGGTGACCTGCGAAGCGTTTTGTACACCGGAAGAATGGGACTGGTGGTTCAAGCAGACTGGTTACACCGGTGATCATTCACTCATTTATTTCGAGTAAATAAAATGACAATGCCAAAAACAATGAAGGCCGCGATCCTGGTCGAGCTGCAGCAACCCCTGGTTGTGGATGAGATCGAATTGCCGCAGACACTTGATGTCGGTCAAGTTCTGGTCAAGGTTGAATGCAGCGGGATTTGCGGATCACAGCTGGGTGAGATCGATGGCGCGAAAGGCGAGGACAAGTATCTTCCACATCTGCTCGGACATGAAGGTTCGGGCGTCGTCGAGGCCGTCGGACCTGGTGTACGGTTCGTCAAGCCGGGTGACCGCGTTGTTTTGCACTGGCGTAAAAGTCAGGGGATCGACTCCGTTCCACCGAAATACACATGGCACGGCAAAACGTTGAATGCGGGATTGATCGCCACGTTCAATGAATACGCGATTGTTTCCGAAAATCGTGTCACGCGTATCGACGCTGGCAGCGATATGGAAGTTGCCTCGCTATTCGGTTGTGCGGTGACGACCGGTTTCGGGGTTGCCGAAAACAATGCAAAGATCAAATTTGGCGAGTCGGTGGTGGTATTTGGCGCAGGTGGTGTCGGTTTGAATATCATCCAGGCGGCGGGTTTGCTGTCGGCTTATCCTATCATTGCTGTCGATTTGTATGACGGCAGGCTCGAGTTGGCCAAAACGTTGGGAGCCACACATACGATCAACGCAAAAAATGTTGATGCCAAGGCGGCTCTGCTCGAATTGCTGGGGCCGCAAAGCCTTGACGTATTCATCGACAATACGGGGCAGCCATCGATCATCGAAATGGGCTATGAATTAACCAAGGCCCAAGGCCGTGTGGTGTTGGTAGGTGTGCCGCGTAAGGGGCGCAATATCAGCATATTCTCGCTGCCGCTGCACTTCGACAAGCGTATCAGCGGATCGCATGGTGGTGAAGCCGTGCCGCATCTGGATATCCCGAGATATACCAAATTACTTGATGCTGGTTTGATTCAGCTCAAGCCGTTGATTACAGAATATTTTAAGCTGGACGATATTAATACAGCCATTCAACGTATGCGCAGCGGAGAATTATCGGGTCGATGCCTGATCAAGATGTAGATGCAATCTGGCGCGCCAATGATATTGAGATAATGAAATGACGAAGCTAAACCTGAAAAGCAAGATTTTTGACTCGCCGGGCTATTCGCGCGATGTAAAACTCAGCCCGGATGAGTTGTCGGTATTTCGTGATGCGATTACCGAACAGTGGCTGGCGGTGATTAGTGAATCACGTCCGGATCTGGTGACGCAGTTCAGGGAAATTGGCGTTGAAAACTATCATCAATTGGCGCAACAGCTTGAACATGAGAAAATCTGGCCTAAGCAAAACCGCTGTCTGCCAAAAGCCAGTTGTAATCGGGTCAAAGAGCTGCCTTTTTTGCAAACCTTGAAAGACGAGTTTGGTGATTTCGCCATATCCGATGTTTTTTATGGCGACACGCACGAAGTTGGCCGTGAAGAAATTTACTGGCGCTTGGTGCGTCCCAACGCAAGGACTGATGTCGGAACGATTCATGCCGATAAATGGTTTCATGACGTAATGGGCATGGATGACCAAGCGTTCCCCCCTGGTTCGGTGACAGTCAAGATATGGATTCCCATTTTTTCACAGCCCGGCCGGAATGGTTTGATGATCGTCCCGAACTCGCATTTGAAAGATTGGCGCTATCACGGTGTTCCTGGTGCGGGTGGTATGAAACCGGTGATCGATGAAGATGTCGCGACCATTGGGGCCGAGTTGATGCTGACCGAGCCAGGAAATATGCTGATATTCAATGAAGGTACGCTGCATGGTGGGGCGGTAAATCTTGGCGATCAGACGCGGGTAAGTGTTGAAATTACAATGGTTTTTCCGAGGCAGTCGTCGTAGATGTGGCACATTGTTGCTTAAATTGCATTCGCAAGCTATTCGTGCGATACGAAAAGCTTAATCGCAGTTTCATCGCGCTCAACCATCTGGCTACATCGCATCCATCATTGCATTCAGAAAGTTGAATCAGACCGTTAACTTTATTTACGGATAAATTCTAAGTCCAATATAAATTAAAACTACCGCGCCACAAGAAGCGGTGTTCTAACGCGAGCATCTATTGAGCCAGAGTGTAGATATCGTCTGCGCTGGAAGGCTGCGATCTGATTCTCGTGTCCTTGTTACGCAGTGTTGAACGTGGAACGTATATCGATGTCGATACCAATCATCCCGTTTTGAAGCTGTCCGAAGAAAATGAACGAGTTGCAGACTGGCTGATTCGGCTCACAGCCAATCAACGAAACTGGGGCTTCGGCCTTTGTTTTTTATATCTGCGCAACGTCAAAGGATTGGGCTGGAACCACAAACGCGTCTATCGGATATATCGGGAGTTGGAGTTAAATTTACGTATTAAACCCAAAAAGCGGCTTATCAGGGAAAAGCCCTAGCCGCTGTCAGTTCCCAAGGCGGTCAACGAAGTCTGGTCGATGGATTTTATGCATGATCAGTTATCCGATGGACGCAGTATTCGACTCTTCAATGTTATCGATGATTTCAATCGGGAAGGCTTGGGCATCGATATCGACTTCTCCTTGCCGGCAGCTCGGGTCATACGGTCACTTGACCAGATCATCGAATGGCGTGGCAAGCCGATGATGATTCGATGTGATAACGGCCCTGAATACGTCAGCGCAACATTGCGCGATATGGACTGAAAAACGTGGGATCCGGATTAACTTGATCCAGCCTGGACAGGCGCAAAAAAATGCCTATAGCGAGCGCTACAACAGGGCCGTTCGTTATGATTGGCTGGCGCATTATCTGTTTGAATCGATTGATGAGATCCAGGAATTTGCCACCGACTGGCTCTGGACCTACAATCACGAACGCCCGAATATGGCGCTCGGTGGCATCACCCCGAAGCAGAGATTAGCCCCCGCGGCTTAGCCTCTACTTTTTACTTTGTTTAAAAATGGGGGGATTACCTTGATCTGCGACGGGAAGAATGTGAAGATGATCCTGCTTTTATGAACAAAGCGAGATTAGAAACCATCAAAAATAGGGCTCTGCTAGAACTGTATATGAATAGAGACTCTAAATTTATAATTCGGAATGCCCAATTCTTTAAAAATACATTGCTACATAGTAAGGCGCAAGTCTGCAATACGCCTAAAACGATGGCACTATTATAAAAGATCAAAGTTTTTTCGCGTGACATATATGATTTTTAATGCCTCAACATATTTAGACTGCGAATGTTTGACCGTAATTTAAAATTAGGAGAAATATATTAATTCATCATTTTATGATGCAGCTATGTAAAAACCTAAGTTGATCAAAAACATCGCAGTAAATCGGCGCTTTTATATAGTTGTTGCCGATTCCAGAACCGCCATAACAATCCTACCCTTATTCAGATGATGTCGCAGCCCCCCGCCAGCAAACACCTATCACATCCAAGTTATCGCCCAGACATAGATGGCTTAAGAGCGATTGCTGTATTGTCCGTTGTCGCCTATCACGCTTTTCCAAGCATAGTTAACGGAGGATTTATCGGGGTCGATATATTCTTCGTTATTTCTGGCTATCTCATTTCTACAATTATTTTTGAAAATCTAGACAGAGATACATTCAGCTTTACCCAGTTCTATGCTCGTCGTATTAAGCGTATTTTCCCAGCACTGCTACTAGTACTAATCGTTAGTTTCGTGTTCGGTTGGTTTACTTTGTTAGCCGACGAATACAAACAACTTGGCAAACATATTGCTGCGGGTTCCGGATTTATTTCCAATTTTGTGCTATGGAACGAGGCCGGCTATTTTGATAATTCAGGAGAATCCAAGCCGCTATTGCATTTGTGGAGTCTAGGTATTGAAGAGCAATTTTATATTGTCTGGCCGCCGATACTTTGGTTGGTCTGGAAGAAAAAATTTAATCCTCTCGCAATAACTATACTTCTAGCAATTAGTTCCTTTGTCTTGAATGTGAAAGGCGTAGAACGTGATTCTGTCGCAACCTTCTATGCACCACAGACACGATTCTGGGAATTATTATCGGGAAGCTTGTTAGCTTGGGTAACTATTTATAAAAAAGACGCCTGGTCCAGCATTCAAACAAAACTTGATACCTGGTTAGGGAGCACCCTATGGAGGTCGACACTAAAAACAAACAGTAGTGTATCCATTAATGTACTGTCCTTTATCGGTTTTTTACTCTTAGTTTATGGCTTTCGGCACATCAATCAAGGGGTTCATTTTCCGGGTACCTGGGCTCTAGTTCCAGTAGTTGGGACTGTATTGCTTATTGCAGCAGGGCCTAAAACGTGGATAAATCGAAAATTTTTATCCAATCGCCTTGCTGTATGGTTTGGCCTGATTAGTTTTCCGCTTTATTTATGGCACTGGCCATTACTCTCATTTGCACGAATCGTAGAAGGTCAACTTCCATCGAGAAGCACGCGAATGATAGCCATTGTGTTATCTGTCGTTCTCGCTTGGCTGACTTACAAATTGGTCGAACGGCACATCAGATTTGGCGGCTATAACAAGGCCAAAGTCGCCACGTTGATAGTACTTATGTGTTTTGTTGGTTACATTGGATACAACACCTACAGCAGGGATGGATTGAACTTCCGTTTCAATACCTTATCGCCTGAATATAAATCTCAATTATCTAAGATAGCGAATGTATGGAAATTTCGTGGCTATCCGGAACCACAAGATTCCTTTATAGATGCTCAATATGGTTTTCTTAGGATCGGTCACAACGATAAAGACATTGTATTATTCGTTGGCGATTCTCATACACAACATTACTGGAACACTGTTGGAGAGTTATACAAAAACAAAAACACAAATGGCACCACTAAGCCCTCGGTAATGTTCGCAAACTTAGGCATACCGCCAAATTTCAGTGATGCGTTACTAACTGACCCATCAATCAAAACGGTTATTTTTTCCTACTTTTGGTCCATACAATATGGCAGTTCTACCGTTAACCAAGTTGTTCGGTGTTGCGGTGGGGGTAAAAATGGATCAATTGGTGAGAATACGACTCCATTATTAAGCCCTGAACAGATGAATAAATTTGACAATAAATTTATTGAAATCGCTAGCGCACTAAAAAGTAAGGGCAAAGAAGTCTATTTTGTTTTAGATAACCCTTTTGGTGAAGAAAATGATCCGCACTCTATGCTTAATAGAGGATGGAAAGGATTCGAAGTGCGCCCCCCTGTTGTGTTGACTAAAGAAACGGCCTTAGCGAGAGCAGAGCCGGTTCGTTCCAGAATTATTCGCGTCGCTAAAAAATCTGGGGCTAATGTCATTGATCCTTTTGAATTTCTGTGTGCAAAGAACATTTGCCCTGCTTTTTCTGACGAAGGTGAGTTGCTATATAAGGATTACGATCATTTATCGTTATTCGCATCCCAAAATAAGATTCCTTATCTGAGATTTATTCTTGAAAAATAATTCCTGCCCGCATCGGTCGGTTCCGATAGCGGGCTTTTTTATTACGTTTGCAGATCGATACAGATCATGAATGGGACCTTCCCCTCCGGAGTATCCCAATGGTAAGCCTCCGGCCAAGTCATCTTGATACCGAGACTGGCGCAATGATGGAATTACCGCTTGAAGCAGAGAAAAAGCAATCTCAGTTGGATACCCGAAAGTTTGCCTTGATTTTTATGTGTCGTGGGCGGTCAGGTTATTCGCTTTGGCGTAGGCCGTCGGTGTGCCGATATCGATCAGCTGTGCGGAAGTTTCGTGTGCGTAAATGCGTTTCAGCAACGTGGGCAAGACCTGGGTGCTGAAATCGGTGATGCCAGAATTTCCTTGCTTGAGATTTTTCAGAAGTTCGGCCGAAAGAATATATATCGCGCCGTTGGCCAGGTTCCCGCTCGGGTTTTCCTGCTTTTCCTCAAAACCGACCACGATGTTATTTTCATCCAACGTAACGATTCCGCAAGACGATGGATTGTCGGTTCGAAATGTCATCATGCTCATCAGGCAATGGGCAGGCCGCTCTCGGTGTGCCTGAATGAATGCGCCGAAATCAGCCAGGCAATAATTGTCGGCATGAATTAAAAGACCATCCTCACCATCGAAAAAATCCAGATGTGCAATCAGCGTAGCTGCCGTTCCCAACAAAACCGGTTCATAGGCCAGCGTAGCCCGGGTGCGATAAGCACTCGTGGCCAGATAAGTATCGACTTGCTCGCTTTTGTAATGCGTATTGATCAGGAACGGGCCACAGCCGGCGTCATCCAGTTGGTGTAGCCAGATGTCGAGTAAGGGCTGACCCTTGATCGGCACCAGGCATTTCGGCACGGTATCGGTCAGTGGCCGCAGCCGCGTACCAAATCCGGCCGCCAGTAGCAGTGCTTTCATCAAGTCATCTCCTGCAGTAACTGCAGCAACTCCTTGGCGCGAATTGGCATATTGCCGACCCGACCGACCTGCACTGCTGCCGCCAGCGAGCCCAGGTAGGCTGCTTCCCAGATATTGCCGCCGCAGGCCAGTGTCATCGCGCCAGCGATCAGCAGGCTGTCGCCAGCACCAGCGACGTCGCGCGGAGCGGTATTGAGCGCGCCGAGCCGATCAGTCAGCCAGTCATGCCCTGGTTCGATAGCGGGATGGATTAGCAAACCCTCTTCGCCCAGCTTTAACAGGATGTTGCGAGCCCCCGATTGCTGCCGTAGTTGTTCGGCCAGGATGACCAAGCCGTCTTGATGATTACGGGTGCTGATACGCGCTTCGTGTTCGGTCGGCGTCAGCAGATCTACATCGCGAAAACGGCCGATGTCGCCGATCTGTGAAGAGGATTGGCTGTCTGCTGCCAGCATCACACCGTGCCTGCGTGCCAGTGCTGCGATCCGGTCTACCAGGGCTTGTGGTAGGCAGCCGTAGTTGAAATCGGAGAACACCAGTAGGTCGGTCTCGGCGATGGTCTGCTCGATACGTTGAAACAGCGAATTTTGCAGTTCGATAGGAATTTCCGCCTGGTGCAGATAACTGACTCGCAATAGGGTTTTACCCTTGCTACGGAAGCGTTGCTTGCGCGTTGTGGGGCGCATTTCATCGATGAGAAGATCGCCAATTACGCCGCTATCGGCCAGCTTTTCTAGCGCGAATGTGCGGGCTGGGTCGTCCCCAGTAACCGAAATGAAACGCACCGATGCACCTAGCCCGGCCGCATGCGCGGCAACAATGCCGGCACCGCCGATGAAGCGTGTGGTGTCGATCGGTGTGACCACAATAGTCGGGTCTTCCTGTGACATGCCTAGCGGCTGGCAGGTAATGTATTCATCGATGATCAGATCGCCAACGATGGAGACACGCAGATTGGTGAACTGGCGCAGTCTGTCGGCGGCGCAGGCAGAGTCGATATTGTGGCGGCCGAGATATTCTTTCGGCGCTACGATAGAACGCGGATCAGATTCGTAAAATGTGCGACGGATCAGGTCGAGCGACGAAAACAGTGTTTCGCCGGAACTGAATAACAGCTTGCCGCCATATTCCTCGACAACTGCCAGTTCGGCATTGAAATGTGATTCATGTTCCTTACCCTTGACGACCACGTCGGGTTTGAGGCGGGCAATCGTTTCCGCCACTGGAGCGTCGATCAGGAACGCTTCATCGACCCAGATATTGGTTTGGATGCCCTCCAGCCGAAGCAGCTCCGGCACATGTGCTGCATTGCCGGCAATACGGTCGCTTTCGACCGCGACAACGAGGCGCTCACCGCATTCCTTGGCAAAGCGCAACAAGCGTACGTGGCCCGGATGCAAGACGTTGAAATGGCCCGATACAAAGACGGTTTTAGGTTTCACGATAATAAGTTCATTCGATGATGACAGAGCGTTGCAAGAAAATGTGATTTCGAGACTGGCGCGGCAGGTTGTTGCGGCATTCCCAGCGCCACCATGCCATAGTATCTCGTTGAACAAGATGGCCTGGCCCGGAACTGTGGGAATCTAGGGCTGCATGATCGCCGAAGGATGTGGAACGCGGCGCTGTAGCCTTGCGGGTCGAATATCCGGGCGAGAAGTACCCATTTGCCGATGATCATTTCGTCCCCATGGCGACGGCGTGCGCCGTGAAATGATCGAAGGCCTGTTCTGGCTGCGGTGCCGTGAGATCGAGTGCGGCTAGTCCACTGGTGTCCAGCGCTGCATATTTCGGTGCGAATATCGACTGGCGATGCGAAACAGGGGCGATCAAGGCCGGGTCTGCGCCCAATTTATGCGCGATCACCAGGGCGGCTTGCGCATAACTCATATCGTGCGTGGCAGTGGCGTGGACGATGCCAGACCTGCGCTGCTCGGCCACACTGCGCAGCACCTTGACCGCAAACGATAGCGAAATCGGCGCCATGACCAGATCATTGTAAGGTGCGATACGTTTGCCCGAGCGTAAATCGCTCGCCCAATTTTCGAATAAGGGCATGCCAGGCACGATTACCTTGCCGAAGCGCACGATGGCGGCGTGTTGGCCCAGATCCAGCAATTGCCGTTCGGCTTCGGCTTTTTGCCGACCATACGCAGTTTTGGGATGATGGGGGTGTTCGGTATTGGCAAATGGCGTCTCGCCGTCCAGCACCAGATTGGTTGAAATGAAGACCACGAAGGTGCCGGCAGCAGCCAACTTCTGCCCCAACTGAACGGTATGCAACACGTTGACTTGAGTGGTTTCGTTGGGCTCATTTTCGCATTGCGCTTGCGAAGAAATTGCTGCGCATAAGAAGGCGACATCGACAGGAGGTACTTGCCAATGATCGACGGATTCAGATAAATCCATGAACAGGCATTGGGCGGTAACTCTGTCGCGTCGGCGCGTGGTGAGCCACACCGGAACGTCGGCTGCAGTGAAAGTAGCGGCCAGCCCGCGCGCGATGCTGCCCTCGGCACCGGTGATGAGCACGCTGCCCGGCAACTGCCCGGCGGTAGCCATTAGGTTCATGGCCTTACCCCGCTTTCTTGCGGCAGCAGAGTGCGAACAGGTAGAGTCCCATAGGATAAAAACCGGTCACCGTTTCGTCGTTCACGCTCTTTGTTGCAGGGCAGATTTGTCATGGTCGATTCGCTTGAACGTGTTCAGGCGGGCGGTAATACAAACTGGCACTCGAGTTGATTGAAGCGTCGCGCGACTGCTCGTGCAATATCGGCCCGCAATGGCACCAATATGGTAGATCCCTTGGGCGTATCGGCAGGGCTGAAAATCGGACGGCCCATGTGGCTGCGGCCGATCCGGTTAGTATCTTCGTCGATAAAAAAACGCACTTGATCGCCCAGCGAGGCGGCCAACCATGTCGCCGATATGCTGGTGCCGAAGATGCCACAGTCTTGCTTCTCCGCGCGAGCTTGAGCGACCAGCGACTGCAGCCACGCGATATGGGCAGCAGCGTTATTGCCGCCGTCGCTATCCTTGTCGCAAGTTTGCTGGTCGGTAACGATCTTGGCTTCGGTGAGATCCCCGCAATATTGCGCCAGCAGAGATAATTCCTTTGGAATAAAACCGCTTTCCAGGGATTGCACCGTGAAGCCAGCAGCGGTAATGACGCGCGGCAGCACCGCAGCCGTGAAGTGGGTCGTATGGTCAGCGATCAGGATATCGAATGGAGAGCTGGTCAAATCGGGCACTTCAATCAATAGTCGACCGCCTGGATTCAGGTGCCCGGTTAACGAACGCAGATAGGCGACCGGATCCGGGATATGTTCGAGTGCATGGATTAGTACGATCAGGTCGAAATGTTGATCGACTTCGGCTAACGTACCGATATGCAATTGCGTAACGCCGGGGATCGCTTCAATTGTCTTCCGGTTGCGATCGCTCAGTTCCAATCCAGCAAGCTCCCAATCCGGATAGCACTGCGAGAATGCCCGAAGGAAGGCGCCGTTGCCACAACCGATATCGAGCATCGTACCGGTTGCCGGCAGCTCGCCGGCAACACGCAACCATTCTACGATTTTGCTCGAACGTGCAGCGCTAGCGCCGCCAGCATCGAACGCCGTTTGCTCGGCACCGCCACCCTGACTGTAAATATCATAGTGAGCATAGATCTCATTGGCCTCCTGCAGCCAGGCTGGTGTTGCAGGCTTTTGCACCGCACCGCATCGTGAGCATACTGCCAGCGTACCGCCTGTACGCCATGGGCGGCAATCAGATGTTACCTGAACCAGCGTTTCAAAGCCGTCAAGTGGTTGCAGCATGCCGTTGCAGATATGGCAAGGATGGCCGGAGGAGTCGCGCGTAGTGTTCATGTCACTCACCCATCCGGATCAGGCCGAGCCCGCACACTTTGCCGTTGCTCATCATCTCAGAAACTTTCGCATTGATTTGCGCCATTAGATCGTAATCGGTAATCAGTTTGCGCAGCATCAGACGGCCTGCGCGATAGAGGTTTTGGTCGAAGTCATAACAGATCTGGCGGTTGCCATCCGAATAATCGAAATCTCATTGCTTTGCCGGTTTGGGGGGCTCGGCTTTTGAAAATCGGGGTCGTTCACGCGCGCGAGGTAACCACGCTTGGTGCTGTGCTGAATTGCGGACGGGAGGTCAACGTAAGCCATGTTTTGATCTTAATTGGCGCCAAAATGGGCTGTGAATAATTGTTGGTCTTGCACAATTGTACTGCACGCCGACCTACCGGCGCCAGCCTGGCGTGCATCGGTATAGGGACGGAGCGTCAAATCTCGTTAACAGCTACGCAACAGGGTGTCATCCTACGAGATGATACCGAGTGTGTCCGAGGTGGTCGATGCTAAATGGCTCGAAGCGGTACTGTTGGCATGTGGCAGTCATGCCTGTCTGACGCTCGGTGATGTGACATGTTGTGCCGCATTCGGCTGTCGGCGAATGAATGCGTAAGGTGTAGGTGTGTTTGAAACAATGTCGATAAATCAACCAGTTGCGCCATTCGCCCAGAAACATGATGCCGAAAGTAAAAAAATTTGGCTTACTCTTCAATGACGAGTGTTGAGATACTGCAGATAGGGAGTTTGATTATCCTCAGCTTACGAGAGGGGGAATTAGGCCGTTTCCTGCCTTGTCGCGCATCTTGGATGGCATTTTCAGGCGACAAGCGAACGTTTTTTGTCAATGCAGAAGGCCCGATCTTGTCTTTCAAGATGCAACGCGCGCTCATATCAACGGGGACATTCAGAGCTCCTTGGCCTTATTGGGAAAGCGGGATCCGTCAGTTCTATAGACTCAGTAAATGGCACGCAATGCAGCATTTTGATGCATTCGAGCTTGGCCGTGACGGCGAAACCCATGAGGCAGATTTCATCAATGCCGCGATTGTTGTGCCTGCGCCTGTTCTGATATTATGGCGGGTGGTGCGGCTCTCCACTACGATGAAAATCTTTTCATCTGAAATCTTGCATGCATAGCATTTCCCTCCGTAAAAATCCCGACTGGCAAATGGATTGGTCAATGTGAGATAGCAGCATAGCTAAAACAGAATTATGCAGAAGAAATAAGAAAGGTCTATATGTCGATATTGCACAGGTTATTTCACTGGCTGGGTAAGGTAACCAATACTATCATTATCGTTCCTCATCCAATTGCTGTCGGCAATTGCGGTGAGGAAATTTATTATGGTTTGTTGAAAGCGCGCCGCGAGAAAAAGAAATTGGTCGTACTGTACCCCTACGACCTCTCGGGAAGAATGCGCATTGGCGTTCCGAATCGGGAGTTAATACGCGTTTCGTCAAAATACAGGGTCTTCCCGCCGTCAAATCCGTTGTATGCATTGTGCTGCTGGTTCATTACCTTGTACTTTGGATTCTTCCGAGGAATGCACATTGTATCGACGCGGTATTTTGGTGTGCAATTTACTGAACGATGGATTATTCCGATGCTCGGGCAGGAATTGTTATGGCAGCCTAAGCCGGTGATGCAAGAGTTTTCATGGGAAATTGTTAATGGATACGATTGGAAAGGCCAGACTGCCGAACCGCTCGATATCTCCTTAGCGCCAGATCGTCAGGCTATTGCCGAACGTTTGCGCGCTGAATTGGGGTTGCCGCTGGATGCGTGGTTTGTTTGCGTTCATGTGCGCGAGGGCGGTTATTACAATGATCCTCATATAGTTGAGCGCAATGGCACGATCAAAAACTATATTCCTGCCATGCTGGATATTACGCGCCGGGGCGGCTGGGTAATCCGGATGGGGGATAAAACGATGACCCCGCTGCCTGCAATGGAGCACGTTATTGATTATCCTTTTACGCCACAAAAATCTGAACTGATGGATGTCTATTTGATTAAGGAGTGTCGCGTTTATATTGGCATGCAGTCTGGAATCCTCGATGTTGCCAATATGTTTCAGCGCCCGATCATTCAGACCAACATGTATAACTGGTTGCATGGACATCCGGAGAAGAAGGATGATCTGGGAATATTGAAACGGGTGTATTCAAAATCCGAGAAAAGGTTTTTGGCGCCAATGGAATGGATGACTAAAGAGTGGGCAGATTATAGTTTTGTGCCAAGGGAAAACTATGAGTTCCATGAGAATACTCCGGAGGACATATTGGATTTAATCAAGGAATATTTCGATCGCGGTGCCGACTGGCAACCTAGTCCTGAGCAACTGGCATTCAATAAATTAAGGATGGAAAAAGTGATCGAGAGACTGAATCGTCCTTTGCGCGCAGAAAATCCGACCGATGACATACAGTCGCGTTATCGATTTGCTTCGAGGGCGGCGAGCACCGAAGGCATGCTGGCAGCTGGTTTTTTGAAGAAATATGCTCGGGTAACACAGTCCGAGGACGAGGCCGGAATCTGCAACATGATCGAAGGACAGAACTGAACGTGGCATGATCGCTGCCCGGTGGGTTTGCGTATCGTTGTTGTATGGGCATCTACTTAAATTGTTAAAATGAAAATACTCGCATTTGCCCCTCACTCCGCGATCTGGCCGCATGCATTTCCGGAAGCATTGGTCGCGGAAGCACTGAAGCAGGAAGGACATGACATCCTGTATGTTTCCTGCGGAGGGCAGTTCAAGGGATATTGCATTCCGATGAGCGCTTACGGCCTGTCAGCTAACGCCAGCGAATCTGAAAAGCAGAAAGTCTGTGACAGGTGCACGGCGTACAAAAATATCATTCGTAGCAATTTCGGATTCAGCGGTCCGGATGTGATCGATATCCTCCAGGCCGAAGATCGCGCGATGGTAAGCGATGTGCTTGCAGGATTGACGCGTCATAATTTCCTTGATCTTGAACTCGATGGTATTCCGGTCGCCCGTTATGCACTTTATGAGTTCCTGATTAACCTGAAAAAAGATTCGACGGTCCTCACGGAAGACGAATGGATACGGTTTTTACCCGAATTAAGCAATGCCCTGTTTTCCTTTTATGCTTGTAAGCGTCTGATCGATCGTGAGTTGCCGGACCGGGTGATGGTGTATAACGCATTTTATTCGGTGAACCATATTTGTTGCGAGCTGGCAGCGCAGCGTGAAATTCCGCATTACTTCATTCATGCCGGCAATAATATCGCCAACCGGATGCAAACATTGTTTGTCACACGTGGTTATTCGATAGCAAGCTGGAATCGTAATCCGCACTGGAAGCAATACGAGAAAGTGCCCTGCACGAAATCGCAATTATCCACAGTGACTGATCATGTGCTCGCGTTGTTGAAAGGCCTGGATGCATTCGCCTATTCGGCACCTGCGGCGAATAAAAAAATCGACTTGCGAGGCCGCTTCGGTGTACGCACGGGGCAAAAAGTATTAATTGCTACCATGAGTAGCAGTGACGAACGTGTCGCGGCCGAGGCAATAGGCGTGCAGTTTCCCGATACATCCTGCATTTTCCCAACGCAGGTTGAATGGATTCAGGCGCTGATTGCCTATGCGAAGCAACATGAAGAACTTTGTTTCATTGTGCGCGTTCATCCGCGAAATTTTCCTAATAAGCGCGAAAGCGTAAAATCAGCGCAGGCTGAAATACTCGAGAAGGTATTAATGAACCTGCCAGATAACGTCCGTGTTAATTGGCCGGCAGACGCAATATCCCTGTACGACCTGGCCGAAATCGGCGACGTGATCCTCAACGGATGGTCGAACGCCGGCAAGGAGATGAGTCTGCTCGGACTGCCGGTCGTACTTTACTCGGCTGAATTGGTTACGTCTTATCCGTCTTCTGTCAACTACGTTGGCGCCGGCCTGGATGACTATTTTCGCAAGATCGAGCAAGCCTTGGCTGATGGATGGAATTTCGAAAACATCCGTAGGGCATACAGATGGTGCGCATTTGAATATTCGCGCTCGCTCATCGATATATCGGAAAGTTACCCGCCGTCTCGTGAGCATGGCTTCAGTTTCACCGAACGTGTGATACGGCGTATTGTTCGAGAAGTTGCGCCGTACCGGCAGCAGTTAATCGACTGCAAACGGCGAGCCAAGACACTCAACGCCAAGAATTTAATCAATAAGATTTATACAAACGCCAGCGACTCGCTGTTCGATGAGATCGATCCAGATAGTTTGGAAAAAATTTCGATCGATCAGGAAACCGCATATCTGAAGCAGGAGATTGGACGACTGTTAAAGGGCCTATATGGTGGTCCTCAGTCGGTTCCCTCCGGTGGGTTGGGCGAAAAGCTTAAAAAGGTCACATGATTTTCCTATTTAAATTCATAGGTAGGCGCCGTATTGCCTTCTTTCTTGGCGGTCTGCTCTTGCTCTCCATATCCGATCTGGTCGGCATCGCCATCATCTTTCCGTATCTCAAAATCATCTCTGAACCAGTGCTGATTCAATCGAAATCTTCTCTGTCGATAGTGTATTCGATGCTGGGATTTCAAAATAATGGGCAATTCGTCTATGCATTAAGCGCATGCATGCTTTTATTCTTTACCTTAAAAAGCGGCATGACATTTTTACTGACGCGCTATCAGTTTAAGGAGTTGGCCGAATTAGGCCACAGGTTGACGACATTGCTTTTTGGCATGCTCATGCGCGCCCGCTACGATTTCTTTCTGAAACAGTCGCCATCCGAATTGGTCGGGATGAATTACACCTATTCATCGCAAGTTGTTTTTTGTTTTCAGGCCTGGCTGGGCATTCTCAACGAGTTGATTTTTTTCTTCTTGTTCCTTGGAATTTCAGCGTATTTGCAGCCGCTGGCAACGGTGATTGTTTTCGCGATTATGGCGGTTGTAGCCGGGTTGCTGTATCTCCTTATTATTAAACGCATCATGTCTTATGGGAAGGAACAGTCGCGCATAGACGGTGATCGATATAGGTGGACATTTGCGACGGTCTCCAGCATCAAGGACGCCAAAATCATGAGTCTTGGAAATATTTTCACTGATCGCACAGTAGCGTTGTCTGCGTTGACCAAGGAAATATCGTGGCGAAACAGCCTCGCATCATCATTGCCGCGAGTCAGCATCGAATACGTCATCATGTCCTGTTTCGTCATCGTTGCGGTTCTGTTCGTGCGCTCCGGAGTCGGCGTGGAAAAAATGATTCCGGTGCTAGGGTTAATGGCATTGGCGGCCTTACGGGTACTTCCGGCGTTCGGGCGACTGACTGGGCTTTATGGCTCTTTCAAGTATTCCAAAAACTATCTGGACAAACTCGCAGAATTTCACGATGGACTGCAGCAAAATCAGCAGGATATCAAGCACACTGCGCTGCCATTTGCCAAACAGATTGAGATCAACGATCTGAGCTTTAAATATGGAGAGTCAGTCATTCTGGATGCGCTGTCGATGACGATCAAAAAGGGCCAGTCGATTGGCATTGTGGGTTCTTCCGGTTCGGGAAAAAGCACGCTTCTGGATGTTATAACCGGGCTTCAGGAGAAAGCGTCCGGCCAGTTCCATCTGGACGGCGTAGAGATCGACCCCTATGACACCGATGCGTTAAAAAAATATATTGGTTACGTACCGCAGCAAATTGCGGTGATCGATGAATCGATCGCATTCAACATCGCGTTCAGCCACGACTACGACGAGGAGAAGATCCATCGTGTCATACGGACCGCAAACCTTGAAGAGTATATCAGTGGGTTGCCGCATGGTATTCGTACTTCCGTCGGTGAAGCTGGTGCTCGTCTTTCCGGTGGACAGAAACAGCGGCTGGGTATTGCTCGCGCGTTGTACCGGGATCCGGAAATTCTTATCTTCGACGAATCAACGAGTGCACTGGATAACATCACTGAAAAAGAATTGTCGGATGAGATAGCACGACTGGCCGGTAGCAAGACCCTGATCATCGTTGCGCATCGTCTTACGACCATCATGAAGTGCGATGTCATTTATGTATTGGAACGAGGACATATTGTCGCCCAAGGGAGCCATGCGGAACTGTTGGCAACTTGTGGGTTATATCAGACAATGAATATGCAATCAGATGAGGGTGTAGAGCTGGAATCCGCTGATGGGCGGACCTGAGGAGTAGCGCTGAGAAATATTTTTTTTCTCGAAATCCATTAAGACGTATCGCCACGCGCAACGACAGGACCGCATCTGGCGATCTCAGCTTAACTTTGGTCTCGGTGTCAAATCCGTTACCGCTACGTGAGCGTGGAGATCTGGATCGCTGGCGACGATATGGCAGATCTTTCAGAGGGGTAGCTCAAGAAAGATGCATAAAAATAAAGTGCCAAGATTCAAATCTGTACCAAAAAAATCGTCTGCAAGACATCGTCAATATTGAGTTTTACAGGTTTTTGACCTCATTTAATAGAACACTGGTCGGAAAATAATGAGAAGCAATTCACTATGGTAGCGCTCCGACATTGATGGACTGCGTGCGATTGCCGTACTGGCAGTTCTGGATCATCTTGGCGAGACTGTTCAGTTCCTGTGCGCAAATGGCGTGGTGCAATCATCCTGATCGGCCCGGTTCCGCATTGGCAGAGCTCGCTGGGAGAGGCGATGACGCGATACCTGAAACAAACAGGGACCTCGAAAATCCCGGTGCGGACCGAGTTCGGATTGGATCCATCCATTCCTGCACTGGACGCGAGACTGATGCATTTAGCGCAGTTAAATGGCATTACCTACATTTCTCCGCTGGGGGGTAATGCTGAAGGGTGCTTGACGATTGCCGATGAAAAGACGCAGACGCCGTTGTCTTTCGACAATGCCCATCTCACATTTCAAGGCTCTCAGACTCTTGTCAATGCGATAAAGGGACATTCGGCGCCCCTTTTTCCAAGGTTGCCGTCGGAGGGGATTAAGTGGATCTCGCGGTTTCTTTTTCAGGCGCCATGTTCCGGCCGATAAATACAAGACCTCCTCGATGCGGTGCACATTGAGGGGGGCGGAATCCACTAACAAACCACATATCCCAAGCCTTGAAAGAAACAGTAGCTAATGGAAAAAGTAGATTGCATTGTGATCGGTGCCGGCGTAGTTGGTCTGGCAGTGGCACGCGCACTGGCACAGCGCGGCCTTGAAACGGTAGTGCTCGAGCGCGAACTGAGCATCGGCAACGGCACCAGTTCGCGCAATAGTGAAGTGATACATGCTGGCATCTACTATCCGGCGGGTTCGCTCAAGGCCCAACTGTGCGTACGCGGCAAGCACCTACTCTATGAATATTGTGAACAACGTGGCATTGCCCATGCTCGCTGCGGCAAACTAATTGTTGCCACTGAGCAATCTCAGCTCGCTGTTCTAGAAAATCTGCAGGCCGCTGGACGTGCCAATGATGTCAATGAACTGTTCATGATCTCAGCCGCTACGGCACAAGGGGCTGAGCCTCAACTGCGTTGCATCGCAGCGCTGGACAGCAGCAGTACCGGTATTGTCGACAGTCATGCCTTCATGCTGTCTTTGCAGGGCGATTGTGAAGCTGCCGGTGGCGTGCTGGCTTTCGGCTCCCCCGTGCTGGCTGCGCAATGCAGTGCCAGTGGCATCACCGTACAAGTCGGTGGCATACATCCGATGGAATTAAGCGCTGACATTGTCGTCAACTGCGCAGGCTTGCACGCCCAGCAGATTGCTAGCGCATTGACGGGACTAGACCCCGCCATGGTTCCGCCACTGTATCTAGCCAAAGGCAACTATTACAGCCTTAGTGGCCGCTCACCGTTTTCCAAACTGATTTATCCTGTGCCTGAGCCAGGCGGTCTGGGTGTGCACCTGACGATCGATCTGGGCGGACAGGCTCGCTTCGGTCCGGATGTCGAATGGGTAGACCAGCTTGCCTACGATGTTGACGTGCGCCGTGCACAAAGCTTCTACGAATCAATTCGCCGTTATTGGCCCGCATTGCCGGACGGTGCTTTGCAACCTGGTTACGCAGGAATTCGCCCTAAACTGTCTGGCCCCGGTGCACCCGCCATTGATTTCGTCATTCAAGGACCCGCTACACATGGAGTGCCAGGTCTGGTTAATTTGTTCGGTATCGAGTCCCCGGGACTGACCGCCTCACTGGCCATCGCCGAAGAGGTAATCGCAAAGCTTTGAGCGGGGTCTGTCGCACTATTATTCAGTGCATACCTTTACCTTGTCGCATTTCGCGTCAGCTTGCTGAGTTTGGAGTCGCTGTTAATGAGGCAAAAAGGAAATTCTTTGCCTCGATGTAGTTTGCCTATTCGCGCTGCACTGTCGGTACGATTGCGATTATTCAATTGGCGCGACATCTATGCTGGCACGGAGGGGAAGGGTAAAATCCACAGTTTTCACGCTTTGCGAATCATTTTCTCTTCACAAAATCAATCATCGGCCAACATTGGCACAAAAATGATCAAATCTCTCTATCTGCAAGTAGTTAATTACGATCGCGAATCGCGGAAACTGCTCGAAATGATCGGCCGACAGGTCAAGCAAGACGCGCGTATTTTGGATATTGGATGCGGCTATGGGCGTAACATGGATCGCTTGTCGGAAGGTGGTTTTCAAAATGTGACTGGTATCGATATTAATCCCGAAATTGTCGAAGCAAACAAGGCGCGCGGACTTAAATGCATTGGCGTAGGCGATTTGAATGACGGTATCGGGAAGTTCGATTTGATGCTGATGTCCCACGTCGTGGAGCATTTTTCTCCATTTGACTTGAAGAATTTTATCGATGGGTATTTGGAGTTTTTAGTGCCCAATGGCTTTTTGGTAATAGCGACGCCACTCATGAGTGAATATTTCTACGATGATTTTGACCATGTGAAGCCATATCAGCCCAGCGGTATCATGCAAGTATTCGGAACCAACAAGGCTCAAATACAGTATTACGCAAAAAATAAGCTGGTATTACGCGATATATGGTTTCGCACAGGCTACCATCGGTTTGGATTTTTCAGAGCCAATTATGTGAAAAGCGCTTATCGGAAATTATTGCAAGCGGCGGTCTTTTGCAGTGCATTTTTATTCTTCATTTCGGCTGGCCTCATTGGCAAGAAGGACGGTTGGGTCGGTGTATTCCAAAAGGTATCGGTTGAATAGAACCTTACTAAAATAGATAGCATGTCACATCCGATCACCATATTAGATGACGCGCGAAGCGTGGTTGCTCCGATCGTGCTGTTTACTTATAACCGCCTGGATCATACCCGGCAAACTGTTGATGCCTTGCGTCAAAACGATCTCGCTATCGCTAGCGATTTGATCGTATTCTCGGATGCACCGAAGAGTCCCTCGGTGCTGTCGGCGGTGTCGGCTGTGCGGGACTATCTAAAAACCATCAGTGGTTTTAAATCGGTCACAATCATAGAGCGGGAGGTCAACTATGGTCTGGCAAAGTCGATCATTGACGGGGTTACTGCGATCTGCGATCAGTACGGGAAAGCCATTGTGCTGGAAGATGATCTAGTGACCTCGCCCCATTTTTTAACCTACATGAACGATGCATTGACGTTGTATGAGGCGGACGATAGGGTAATCAGCATACACGGCTACATTTATCCGGTGCAGGAAGCCTTGCCGCCAACGTTCTTCTTGCGTGGAGCAGATTGCTGGGGATGGGCGACCTGGAAGCGCGGCTGGGATATTTTTGAGCCTGACGCACAGAAGCTATATGACGCAGTGCAGGCTAGCGGAGAAGTCAAAACTTTCGATTTCGAAGGAAATTATGACTATGCCGATATGTTGCAACATCAAATCGATGGAAAAATCGATTCTTGGGCAATACGTTGGTATGCCAGCGCATTTCTGGAAAACAAATTGACCCTCTACCCAGGCATTAGTTTGGTACAAAATATCGGAAACGACAACAGTGGCACGCACTGCGGTGCTACGGACGTGTTCACTGGGAAGCTCGCAGAGCAACCCGTGCAAATTGGTGGTATTCCTATCGAGTCCAATGGACTGGCCTACGAAGCAGTGAGTCGCTATTTCAAATCGTTGAGATTATCTTTGATAGTACGCGTCAGAAACAAGATATCATCGCTGCGGCGACGGTGGGCCATAGGTTGAGGTCGCTTTTTTTTTTGCCGAGAAGTGTTTGCTAGCAGGCTTGAATACGACATATCGCGTTCTGCTGCCGAATGGGATATGGCATGGATCAATCTAAACATTGTTTCGATTATTAAATATCTTGGGTGCATTGTTATTTCGTATCGCACTGCGTAAAGCAGGTCTTTACTTGGGCAATATCATGTGGGCAAGGAAGATCAAACTCTCTCATGCATAACTTCTGTACATTGTTCGATTCAAATTATCTGACCCGGGCGCTGGTCATGTATCGCTCCCTTGAGAAAACAGGAGAGGATTTCACGCTCTATGCCGTTTGTTTCGACGATCTGGCGTATCAGGTTCTGCTTAAATGCAATCTTCCCAAGCTGGTGGCTATTCCTCTGGACGTATTCGAGTCGCCTGAGTTGCGTGCGGTAAAAGGTCAGCGTACTGCCGGCGAATACTGCTGGACCTGCACTTCTCACGTTATTCGTTACGTACTCGATACCTACCGCTTGCCGGAGCTCACCTATCTGGATGCGGATCTTTGTTTTTATGAAAAGCCCTCTTTATTGTTGCAGGAGTTCGAGCGCAGCGGTGCGTCCGTGCTGATCACCTCGCATCGGTATACGCCTCGATATGATCAGTCGGCGACATCGGGAATCTATTGCGTGCAATTCATGACCTTCAAGGCCGATGAGCGAGGACTAGCGGTACTGCAATGGTGGCAGGATCGCTGCCTGGAATGGTGTTTTAACCGGATTGAAGACGGCAAGTTTGGTGATCAGAAATACCTGGATGACTGGTTGCAACGATTTGAGGGCGTGCATGCTTTGCAGCATATCGGCGGCGGCGTTGCCCCATGGAATGTGCAGCAATATGAGGTGAGCGAGCGCTCGGCCAAGTTATATGTGAATGAATTCCCGCTGGTTTTCTACCATTACCATGGCTATAAACAGTATGCCGACAATACCTTGGATTTGGGCGGCTACCAACTTACTCTTGCGGTGAGGGATTTACTTTATCGGCCGTACGTGCAGGCGTTAGCATCGGAAAATGAGATAGTCGTAAACGTTTCGCCCGGCTTTAATCGCGGACGCGCAACACGACCGGTTTCCTGGAAAACACCGTTACGAAACCTGCGTCGACGACTCAAGGGGGAATTCAATGAATATAAGTGCCTATAGTGGCAAGCGCGTACTGATCACCGGCGGCATCGGATTTATCGGTTCCAATCTGGCGCGGCGACTGATCGAATTAGGCGCCGACGTAACCTTGGTCGATAGCCTGATTCCTGTCTATGGCGGAAATCTGTTCAACGTCGCCGATATCAAGGCGCGCCTGACTTGCAATATCAGCGATGTGCGTGATCCGCATGCGATGGCATATCTGGTTCAGGATCAGGATTATCTGTTCAATCTGGCCGGGCAAACGAGTCACATGGATTCCATGGCTGATCCGCGGGCCGATTTGGACATTAATGCGGCGGCGCAGTTGACCATCCTAGAGGCCTGTCGAAAGGCCAACACCGGCGTAAAACTGGTGTTTGCCAGTACTCGGCAGCTCTATGGCAAGCCCGATTATTTGCCCGTGGATGAAGCGCACCCGATTCGTCCTGTTGATGTCAACGGTATCAATAAGCTCGCGGGCGAGTGGTATCACCTGCTATATAACAATGTCTACGGTATTCGTGCTTGCGCACTGCGATTGACCAATACCTACGGGCCGGCGATGCGGGTCAAGGATGCGCGTCAGACCTTTCTGGGTATTTGGGTCAGATCGATCATCGAAGGCAAGCCCATCAAGGTATTCGGGGACGGCAAACAACTGCGCGACTTCAATTACGTTGATGATTGCGTGGATGCACTCTTGCTTGCTGGCGCCAGTGATGCTGCCAATGGAAAAGTGTATAACCTCGGCAGCCGGGAAGTCATCAATCTGAGTGATTTGGCTCAAATGATGGTGAGTTTGGGGTATGGCGGCACGCATGAACTTGTTGCGTTCCCATCTGAACGCAAGGCCATCGATATCGGTGATTATTATAGTGATTTCACCTTGATTTCCAACGATCTGGGGTGGATGCCAAAGATCGGCTTGAGAGAGGGATTGGGAAAGACAATGGAATACTACAAGGCGAACAGCCAGCACTATTGGGATGTCGACAAATGATCTTAATGAATGATTTCAAGGCCGAGCCGGAAGAAATCCGCGAGGTGATGCTAGCGGCTGCGAAGCGTGTCCTTGACTCCGGATGGTTTGTACTGGGTAAGGAAGTCGAAAATTTTGAACGCGAATGGGCTGCCGTTTGTGGTGTTGCTTACGGCGTCGGTGTTGGAAACGGCATGGATGCGATTGAAATTGCCTTGCGCGCAGTGGATATCGGCCCGGGTGATGAAGTGATTACGACGTCAATGACAGCCTTTGCGACTGTGTTGGCGATATTGCGGGCGGGCGCCGTACCTGTTCTGGCCGACATCGAAGCAGATACTGGTTTGCTTTGTATGAATAGTGTTCAACGTTGCATCTCCTCTCGCACGAAGGCAGTGGTGTTGGTGCATCTCTACGGACAGGTCCGCAACATGGATGCTTGGTCTGCGCTATGCAATGAGCGCAACATTGTGTTGATCGAGGACTGTGCTCAGGCGCATTTAGCAAGCTGGGGTGGGCGTATGGCAGGCGCTTTCGGTCGTGCCGGCGCCTATAGTTTTTATCCGACGAAGAATTTGGGCGCGCCGGGCGACGGCGGCATGCTGGTGACTCAGGATGATGTGCTGGCAAAAAAATCAGCGCGTCTGCGCAACTACGGTCAGAGCGTGCGGTATCACCATCCAGAGCTGGGGATGAATAGCCGTCTCGATGAGATCCAGGCGGCTATGCTATCTGCTCGATTGAAATGGTTGCGGGAATTCACGCAACGTCGGCGCGAAATTGCCGATGCTTATCGTGTCGGCATCAGGCAGCCTTTGGTGACATTGCTTAGCGCGCCTCAGGAACCCGCTGCCCATGCTTTTCATTTGTTTGTCGTCACTTGTGAAACGCGAGAGCAACTGCAAGAGCACTTGCAGTCATGCGGCATTCAGGCGCTCATTCATTATCCGATTCCTGTTCATCACCAACTACCATGCCTAGACCTGGCAAGGGATCCAGAGGGCCTGCACCACACTGAACACCATGCAAACACTTGCCTATCCTTGCCTTGCCACCCTCAGATGAGCGCGGATGACGTGGCGTCTGTTATTGCCGCGGTCAACTCATTTAGTGGCGGCTAAGGGCAAGGGCTAAGGGCATAATTTCGTATATCAGCCTATCTGCATTAAAGTGCACATATGAGTGGCAGTCCAGATTTGGACCAATAGTACGAATAAGAATGATACCTATGACGCAAATCGAATCTAAGCCTTTGTTGACGGTGATCGTCGCCGTATTCAATGGTGCCAAGACACTGCAGCAATGTATTGATAGCTTTGCTCAGCAAACCTATGAAAACAAAGAGTTAGTCATCATCGATGGCGGTTCCCGGGACGGTACTGTTGATTTGCTGAAAGCAAATGGTGATCAGATCAGCTATTGGATTTCTGAGCCGGATCGCGGCATATACAACGCGTGGAACAAGGGTTTAGCGCAGGCAAAGGGCGAATGGATCTGTTTTCTCGGGGCGGATGACTATTTTTGGGATACCCGCGTGTTGGAGAAAATCAGTGCGCAGTTGGCGACCATCAGCCCAGCCATTTGCGTAGCATACGGCCAAATAATGCTCCTTAATGTCCATGGCGGCGACCTTTATCCGGTCGGTGAGCCGTGGCTTAAAGTGAAGAAAAGCTTCAAGCAACTCATGTGCATTCCACATCAGGGCGTGATGCATCGACGCAGTTTGTTCGAGCAGAAAGGCGTATTCGATGAATCCTTCCGCATCGCCGGTGATTACGAATTACTCTTGCGAGAGCTAAAAACGGGCGAGGCCCAGTTTATTCCTGATTTGATAACCACCGGAATGCGTCAAGGTGGTGTCAGCAGCAACCCCGCCAACACTCTGGTAGCGATGCGAGAAATCCGGCGGGCACAGCGGATGCATGGCCAAAAAATGCCGGGGCGCTTATGGCTGATGGCGATGGCAAGGGTGTACATACGATTCTGGTTGTGGGGCTTGCTGGGCGAAACAATGACGAAAAAGGCGCTTGATACATATCGACGTATGCGAGGATTGGCACCGTACTGGACCAAAATCTAATTTGTTGTAATGATTTGTCCGGTTTTCATGCGACTTGGTTGGATTACAGTGGTCAGCCACCAGCGGAGAAATATCGATAGCACAACTGCGCCTGTTAGGGGTGAGTTGTCGCAAGGAATTTTCTATGCCGTTGTGTGTGGGCTGTCGCCCATGAAAAAACTCAATCAAGACGTTACAATCCGGCTAAAATTGCGGGTAATTTTTTTGCAATCTATCGCCGGAGGCCCGCAGTTGGCGCCGTTTAATTCAAATATTGGTCTGAGGTTCGGCTGAAACTTAATATATCAACAAACGTAATGCGCGGGGTCTGATCGTGACCCGTAGATTGTTCATCCATGCCACGAATGTGCATCAAGGAGGCGGTCGCTCCTTGTTGTTGGCCTTACTCGGGGTGTTACCGGCCAACATGAAGTTGACGCTGTCTCTGGATGGTCGCATTCTTTTGCCCGATGATATTGCGCAAGAAGTGCAAGTTACGCGTGTTGCTCCCACCGTCTTGCAGCGTCTTTTTGCGGAAATTTGGCTGCGTAAGCATGTCGCTGCCGAAGATATCGTATTGTGTTTCGGCAATCTTCCGCCCTTGTTCAAATTGCGCGGACGTGCTGTGGTGTTCGTGCAAAATCGTTATTTGGTTGAAGGTGTAAAACTTGATGGTTTTTCCTTTAAATCCAGATTAAGGGTATTGGTGGAGCGCTTGTGGCTTTCCGGCAGGTTGGCTAATGTCGATGAGTTCGTCGTGCAGACACCGTCGATGAAAATATTGATGGAGGCATTGTCGAAGGGGCGGGTTCCCGTGCGCATGTCGCCATTTGCTGCTGCGCGTGACGGTTACTACCGTAAAATGAGCGCAGTTGAAATCGATAAAAGAAAAGAAGCCGATTTTCTGTATGTTGCCTCTGGGGAGCCACATAAAAATCATCGTCAATTGATCGAGGCTTGGTGCTTATTGGCAGATGAGGGTTTATTTCCGTCTTTGATACTGACGTTGGAACGCACGCGTTTTACCGAGTTATGTATATGGGTGGAACAAAAAGTCGCAAAGTGCCAGATTAGAGTGGAAAATGCGAGCAATGTGCCGCATGCCCAGATCGGGCAACTTTATGATCGGGCCGCCGCGCTGATTTACCCATCTACCATCGAGTCGCTGGGTTTGCCGCTGATTGAGGCAAGGCAGGCTGGTCTTTCCGTGTTGGCATCAGAGCTGGATTATGTACGAGATGTGATTGATCCGGAGCAAACATTTGATCCTGAGTCGGCCATTTCCATCGCCCGAGCGGTGAAGCGTTTTCTTGGCGTCGAAGAACATTGCTTGCCGTTGCAGGATGCAAAGGGGTTCATGGCGCAAATTTTGGAAGATTCGTAATATTGACTACGGGCAAAAATAAATGAAAGTGCTTATTGTCAGTCAGTATTTTCAACCTGAGAGCTTTCGGATTAACGATGTTGTTAAGTCGTTGGTAGAGAAGGGCGTTGAAGTTGATGTTCTGACAGGAAAGCCTAATTATCCGGATGGTGAATACTTTCAAGGCTATCGTGGCTGGGGCTGTCAGCGTGAGCAATGGGCCGGCGCGAATATTTATCGCGTGCCGCTCGCCGCGCGCGGCAAACGTAGTGCGCGGAAGTTGATCCTGAATTACCTGTCTTTTGTCGTCGCCGGTTGTTTGTTTGGGCCCTGGTTGTTACGTCGTCGCCGTTATGATGCCATTTTCGTTTATGCGACATCGCCATTGTTGCAGGCGATTCCAGCCTTATTTCTCGGATTTTTGAAGCGTTCGAAGGTCATGGTTTGGGTGCAGGATCTTTGGCCTGAAAGCCTGGCTGCGACAGGTTATGTTCGTAATGCCTTTGCCTTGAAATGCGTTGAATACGTTGTCAGGTTTATTTATCGTCACACCGATTTGTTGCTTGTACAGTCGGAGGCTTTTAAGCAAAACGTGGGAAAGCTGGCGCCGGGAAAACCAATCGTTTATTACCCGAATTCAGTGGATGCGATTTTTAGCAGTGGCACTGACGTTGCTTTGCCGCAATTGCCTTTGCCGGACAATGGTTTTACGGTCGTCTTCGCTGGAAATGTGGGTGTGGGGCAAGCGGTAGAAGTCATTGTCGGTGCCGCGGATTTGTTGCGTGAGCGCCAGGATATTTCTTTTGTCGTCTTCGGCAAAGGAAGCCGATGGGATTGGATGGAAGCGCAAGTGCGTGAGCGCGGTTTGACGAATTTGCATTTGCCGGGGCGCTTTCCTGTGGAAATGATGCCGGGGGTGATGGGCAAAGCATCAATATTATTGGTGACGCTGGCCGACGAGGCTATTTTTGCTGCAACGGTTCCAAATAAAGTACAGGCCTACATGGCAGTGGGCAAGCCCATTATTGCCAGCCTCAATGGCGAAGGTGCTCGCCTGGTGGTCGAGGCCGGCGCCGGACTTGCCGTGCCGGCAGAAGATGCCAGCGCGTTGGCTGATGCAGTATTGCAAATAGTCGGAATGACTGATGTCGAGCGTGAGCGGATGGGGCACAATGGGCGAATATTTTTCAAGCAGCACTTTGATCATGACAAATTGATCGACAAGTTGATTGTTTATTTTTCGGATGCAACGGATTTAGCTAGAGAACCACAATGAGAATTCTTGTTTTTGGCGCAAGCGGCATGATCGGGCACGCGATGTTTCGCGTCTTGTCCGAGAAAACCGATTGGGAAGTTTTCGGTACCTTGCGCAATGCGCGTGATCTGCAATTTTTCCCATCGATGCAGGAACGGCTGTTGACCGGTATCGATGTAACTTCACAGGACGCCTTGGTTCGTGTATTTGCCGAAGTGAAACCGGACGTGGTGATTAATTGTATCGGTCTGACCAAGCACCACAAAGAAGCTGAAGTGCCGATACTGGCAATTCCGATCAATGCGCTTTTGCCGCACCGCATGGCTCAGCTTTGCGAGGTGTCAAACGCGAGGTTCATCCATGTTAGTACCGACTGTGTATTTTCCGGTAGGGATGGACTTTACAGCGAGGATGCGTTCCCAGATGCTGGTGATCTGTACGGAAAATCCAAATTTCTCGGCGAGCTTAATGATAATCGCGCCCTGACTTTGCGCACGTCGACTATCGGTCATGAACTGCAAAGCGCATACGGTTTGCTGGAGTGGTTCCTGAAACAAGAAGGCGAATGCAAAGGCTTCAAGCGGGCTATCTTTTCCGGTCTGCCCAATGTGGTGTTTGCCCAAGTAGTGCGTGATGTGGTCATTGTGCATCCGGCACTGTGCGGGCTCTATCATGTCGGCGCTGCGCCGATTGGGAAGTTCGATTTGTTGACGCAGATCGCCGCAATTTATCGGAAAGACATCAAGATCAATGCAGATGAGGATTTTTCCATTGATCGCTCGTTGGATGTAACACGTTTTTCTCGCGCTACCGGCTATGTGGCGCCAACTTGGCCGGAATTGCTTGAACAGATGTACTTTTCTCAATATCCAAAGAAATAACGCCATGTTTAAAGACAAAGTATTAATGATTACCGGTGGCACTGGATCATTTGGTAATGCAGTACTGAAGCGCTTTTTATCAACCGATGTGCGTGAGATACGTGTCTTCAGTCGTGATGAGAAAAAGCAGGAAGAAATGCGCATCGCGCTGAATGACAAAAAATTGAAGTTTTATATCGGTGACGTACGTAACTACGACAGTATTCACCAAGCGCTAAAAGGCGTGGATTACGTGTTCCACGCGGCTGCCTTGAAACAGGTTCCTTCTTGCGAGTTTTATCCGATGGAAGCTGTTCGCACCAATGTACTGGGTGCCGAGAATGTGATGGCGGCAGCGATTGCCAATAACGTCAAACGCGTCATTGTTCTGAGTACTGACAAGGCGGTCTATCCAATCAATGCGATGGGTATTTCCAAGGCAATGATGGAAAAGTTGATGGTTGCCAAAGCGCGTATGCAAGGCGAAGGCGAAACAGTTTTGTGTGCGACTCGTTATGGCAATGTCATGGCTTCTCGTGGTTCTGTCATTCCTTTGTTTGTGTCCCAAATCAAGGCAGGTAAGCCGCTCACCGTCACCGATCCGAATATGACGCGTTTCCTGATGTCTCTGGAAGACTCGGTTGATCTGGTATTGCATGCATTCGAACATGCGCGTCAGGGTGATATTTTTATACAAAAAGCACCAGCATCCACAGTTGCCGATTTGGCGACTGCATTGACGAAAATTTTCTCCAGCAAGAGCGAAGTTCGTATCATCGGTACACGGCATGGTGAAAAGCTCTATGAGACCTTGGTGTCGCGCGAAGAGATGGCAAGAGCGGAAGATCAGGGGGGCTATTATCGGGTGCCGGCCGATGACAGAGATTTGAACTACGCGAAATATTTCAGCGATGGGGAAGAGAAAATCTCGCATTGTGAAGATTACACGTCGCACAGCACACAGCGGCTCGATGTTGAGCAGGTTGTCGCTTTGGTGAAAAAATTGGATTTCATTCAGGAGGAAAGTCGTGTTTAAGGTAATGACCATCGTCGGGACGCGTCCCGAATTGATCAAGATGAGCCGCGTGATTGCTGCATTGGATGTGCATACGCAGCATATACTGGTGCATACCGGTCAGAATTATGATTTCGAACTGAATCAGATTTTCTTTGAAGATCTTCAGATTCGGAAGCCGGATCATTTCCTGGATGCCGTCGGCGACAACGTGGCTCAAACGATTGGACAGATCATTGCCAAGGCCGACGCAGTGATGGAGTCGGAAAAACCAGACGCCGTTATGCTGTACGGCGACACCAACTCCTGTCTGGCTGTCATTGCCGCGAAACGCCGCAAGATCCCCGTGTTCCATATGGAAGCCGGTAATCGCTGTTTCGATCAACGCGTGCCAGAAGAGCTCAACCGCAAAGTGCTTGATCATCTGTCCGATATCAATATGGTATTGACCGAGCATGCGCGCCGCTATCTGATTGCCGAAGGCGTCAAGCCGGAGCAAATCATCAAGACAGGTTCGCACATGCGCGAAGTCATCGACTTCTACATGCCGAAGATCGAACAGTCGGACGTACTGTCGCGTTTGCAACTTGAACGTGGGAAATTTTTCGTCGTCAGCGCGCATCGCGAAGAAAATGTCGACTCACCTGAGGCAGTCAAGGATTTTCTTGAGACCTTGCAGGCACTGGTGGAACGCTATCAAATGCCGATTTTCGTTTCGACCCATCCAAGAACGCGCAAACGTTTGGAAGACATTGGCTATAGCAATCTGGATGCGCGGATCGTGTTTTCCAAGCCACTGGGTTTTTTCGATTACATGAAATTGCAGATGGAAGCATTTTGTGTGCTGTCTGATAGTGGAACCATCACGGAAGAAACGTCGCTGCTCAATTTGTGTGCAATTACCTTGCGTAATGCGCATGAACGTCCGGAAGGCATGGATGCTGGTACCTTGATTATGGCCGGCCTGAAATCGGAGCGCGTGATTGATGCAATTAATATTGTGACTTCGCAACGTGCTGCTAATTCGCATCCAGTGTTGCCTGTTGCTGACTATGAAAATCCACACGTATCGACGCAGATCATCAGAGTAGTTACAAGTTATATCGACTATATCAATCGGGTTGTTTGGTCCAAGTAACGCATGTTCAAGGATGGGGGCATATACCTCCCATTTTTGTACTTTTATTCTTTTTTGATAAAAGCAGAGCTTGCATAGCGAGTAGTGTTTTATCAAACATCTGTGCCTCCCCCGGGAAATCCAGGCTGTTTATAGATTGATGACAAGAGAGCCCTAGATTGCGTTATTCATTCCCCCTGGCATTTATGGCAAATACCTTTGCCGTGACTGTTTTGCTGATCGTCTTGGGCTTGGCCGGTCATCGCGTGATGGCAGCGGAGGTCGGCGTGGTGCAGGCCGCCACACTGGCATTGCTCTACGCTTTTTCGGCGAATGCACGCAGTCTTATTCTTAGTAAAGCATCGGGCGTTTCGGCTTATTCGGTGATGGTCGTTCGCTTACTGCTGCTGGTTCCGCTGGCGGCGGCTTCATACTGGTTAAGTGTCAATGTTGCCGGTGTCGACATCCTGCTTGCTGTGATCTTGATCCTTCGACGTTGCATCGAATGGCTTGGCGAAGTGCATTTAAGTGAAATGGAGCGCCTAGGGGATCAAGGGGTCGCGAAAAAATATTTTGTGTTGCAATCAGTTTTACTGCTGGTGTTATTGGTGTGGCTTGTCGGTGACTTCAGATTTCCGTTATTAGGGCTGTTTATCTGGGCATTTTTGCCGCTGCTTTTTAGCTCGGGATTCATTTGGCGACTGCTTACCGTAAATGCAAATGCAACCGCAAACGCATTGTCTGGGGTGGTGAGCAAGGTATTACCGAACCTAGGCTCAACCGCAATCATCGGTATTACCGTGTATGTTTTCCGGCTTTTGATTTTGCTTGTCGTGGGTAAAGAAACGGCTGGCGATTTATATACTGCCTTTGCGATCGGCGGTGTAACGGGATCAGTATTTGCCAATGCATTGGGCGCCAGTATTGCCCTGCATGAGCAAAGCAGCGGCAAACGCTATCTGCCGCCATTTCTGCGTTATGCATTAAATCTGTCGCTTTTGCTCGGAATCGCCATTTTCGTCGCCGCGATCGCACAATTTCCGCTGTTGGCCATGACAAGGAAATCCTATTTTTTCTGGGAAACGACCGGACTGTCAATGATCGGCGGCGTCATTATGGTGTATGCCCAGCAAATACGTTTCAGATTGTTGCAGCACGATACCGAACACGACGTTTTCGGGCCTGATGTACTAATGAATATATTGATTTTTACATCAGTACCATTTACGTTTTACCTGTTTGGCAGGGAGGCGATGAGCGCACTCTATTTATTAAGCTCCTCCATGGCTTACATCTTCTATGTAAGCGCCAAGAAAGAAAAACAAGAGTATTTGGGGCAACAGGTCTATTCCCCTTTTGTATACAAATGCTTACGGATGGTGATAGGCATACTACTGCTTTTGCCCTTATTTTTTCAGATTAGCAAGGGTGTGTTTAGTGACCCGTCGGCCTCATTTGAGAGCGGAGGCATATTACGCAATCTTCCAATTCCTGTGTCCGTGCTCTCCTGCTATGGTGGGATTCTGCTGTTCGGTACCTATCGGCGTGCATTCGTGTCATTTGGCTATATTTTTCTGACTTGCATCTTAATGGTGATGTCGTCAATCATCCTGACGCAAGGTTTGCCGGCGCAACAGCAGGCAAAATTCATATTGCTGATTCAATTCATACTGCCGATGTTTGCATTGGTGCTCGGGCAGGTTTATGAGCCACTGAAAAGCCTCGTTGATGACGAGTCCTATGCCAAAGCGTTTTTTTGGGTACTGTTGGTGACAGTCCCGGTTCAGTTGCTTTTTACGTGGGAAATAGGTTGCGGCTATCTTTCCCCTACGCTTGGACTGTTTTCTGTTTATCAGTATTTGCAATATGTGCCGGTGATTTTTGTCTCCGCCTATCTGCTTTGTTTGTTCGGTCTTTGGCATTCGGGGCAATATCGGATTGCCCTGATTTTCATTTCGCTAGCTATGGCGGTCTATGTCTCCGCATCATTGTCAATGCTTGCGATTATTTTGTTCTTCGCTGGTTTGTTGCTTTTCACGGCGTTTTGTTTCAAGACAAAAGCATGGAAATTGCCACTGGGTTTGTTATTGCTGGCGCTGGTGTTGAGCTGGAGTTATTTCCAGTACGAAAAAGATATGGTTAGGTTAAATTTCGTTTTTCTGACTAATCCAGCGTCGGAAAACATTGTCGCTGTGCCGGCAAGTTCTGTGGGCACTGCTAAAGTGCCAGCGCCGCTGGGTTCTATCGAGCTAGCTAGCGATGTGAAGTCAATCGCATCGATGGGCAGCATATTTCCGACCAATTTGACTGAGCGTTTCAAATATTGGCAATATTATATCAATGGCATTGCAAGTGACCCAGAAGCACTTCTTCTCGGTTTAAGTACGCCTCCAGATCGTGCTCAATACCCGAGTGCACATAATTATTACCTGGATTTTGTCTATAATTTTGGGCTGATAGCGTTGCTGCCGACCTTATTTCTGATCAGCTTTACGCTGGTGCAAATATTGAGAAATAGACGAGCAGTATTTGAATCACCAGCACTTGTGGCTTTAAGTTTTGTCGTGTTGTTTCTGGTCATTGCAGATAACTCAATGAAAGTGAGTTTCAGGCAACCCTATTCTGGGATATTCACTTTTTTCCTGTGGGGAATGCTTCTTACCAAACTATCAGCAATAGAATCGCGTCGACTGAAATAATTTATTTTGCAATGGGTCGGGGAAATCGGCACCAGTAGTTTCACTGAAGACTACTTATGGATTAATTGTTGAAAGTAGCTCCGCAGCGATCAGATGAGTGCGCTTGTCAAACTGCCGAGTTGTTGATGTCAACTTGGCGTCATTTTTTCCATAAACTGCATCTCTGTGGCTCCAAATGGGCGCGCCAAATAAGTTGTCTGTGAACATCGATAAATAGTGGAATGAAGAGATTACTTGATTTCGTATTGGCCCTGACAGCAGGTGTGTTGCTGTTAACTCCAGCCTTGATCATCTCGATTTTGGTAGTCGTTACATCATCGGGGCCTATATTGTATTGGTCTCATCGCGTGGGGAAGCATAATGTCTTGTTTTTCATGCCCAAGTTTCGCACGATGCGCATGGATACTCCGACGGTGGCTACGCATTTGCTCGCAGATCCTCACAAATATGTGACGCGGATCGGTAGTTTATTGCGTAAAAGCAGCCTAGATGAGTTGCCCCAATTGTGGAGCATCCTGAAAGGTGATATGAGTTTTGTTGGGCCGCGTCCCGCACTGTTTAACCAAACCGATCTCATCGAGTTACGTACTCAATGCGGTGTTAGTCAACTATTGCCGGGATTGACAGGCTGGGCCCAGATCAATGGCAGGGATGAGTTGCTAGTGGCAGAAAAGGTACGGTTGGACCATGAATATTTGCAGAAGGCAGGCGTGAGATTTGATTTACGTATTCTGTTTCTTACCATTGCAAAAGTGTTTAAATGCGACGGCGTGCGGCATTGATCATTACGGCACGCCTAGAAGATCTAACACATTAGACTTAATTTAAAAATGTCATCGTTATTTATCAGTTTTATCATATCTGCTGTGATGACATTATTTGTTATCAAATACGCAAGCTTGCATGATGGCATGCTGGATTCGGACCTCGATAGCGTGCAAAAAGTGCACGCACATGCGGTGCCGAGAATCGGTGGGTTGAGCATTTTTGTGGCGGTTGCACTGGGAGGTGCTTTTTCTGCTTGGCGCCAGCCTGAAGTGGCTAAGGACATGGGGATGATCATCTTGTGTTCTTCAATCGCATTCGGCGGCGGGATTGTGGAAGATTTCACCAAGCGCGTGAGCCCATTACGCCGCCTATTGCTGACGATGGGGGCCGCGCTGCTCGGTTTTTATCTGCTCAATGCGCGCATCGAACATATCGATCTGATATTTAGTGTTTGGGTAATCGGTCATCTCTGGATTACTTTGCCGCTGACGGTTTTTGCCGTGGCGGGAATTGCCAATGCAATCAATATTATCGATGGCTTCAACGGCTTGGCCAGCGTGGTGTCGTTATGCATGTTGCTATCTCTGGGCTATGTGGCATTGCAGGTGGGTGATTCGTTTGTCTTGATCACGGCCTTATTGGTCGCCGGTGCCACGCTTGGTTTTTTCATCTGGAATTATCCCGCTGGGCTCATTTTCATGGGCGATGGTGGTGCCTATTTTCTGGGCTTCATGCTGGGTGAGTTGGCGATTCTGCTGGTGATGCGTAATCCGCAAGTGTCCACCTGGTACGCAGCGCTACTGCTGATCTACCCTTGTTTTGAAACCATTTTTTCTGCATATCGGCGTTTTTTCCTGCGCGGTCAGTCCCCTGGCATGCCCGACAGCATTCATTTGCATAGCCTGATTTTCAGGCGCATGGTGTTATGGGCGGTCGGCCGTCGCGACGCGCGTGCGCTCACACGGCGTAATTCAATGACGTCGCCCTACCTCTGGATACTGTCGCTGATGGCTGTGCTTCCTGCCACCTTGTTTTGGCGCCACACTTGGGTGCTGATGCTTTGCTGCCCGTTATTTATTGCAATCTATGTCTGGCTTTACTTGCGTATCGTGCGTTTCCGTTGTCCTCGGTGGTTGATTTTGCACAAGAAGAAATAAACAGGTAGTTGCGACAATCCACATAAAGCAAGTCGCTCTTCATGCGAATTGCTTCCACAATCTTCAAGGCCAATGGCATCCACGACAGTGTGGTTCAGACTCCCAATTGCTTTTCTGCCGACTCCCATTTATCTCCACGGACCCTTTAACCACAAAGGCAAAAACGAAAAGTTTCCTTTTGGAAAATATGCTTTTAGCCTTTGTTTTTATGGGTGCGGACGATTGAATCATTTTCAATGCAAAAAAAAACATGGTAAAGTTTAAACCCTGATTTCGGAAAACAGAGTGCGAAAACAGAGTGCCCAAAAATTGCCCCAACGACGAGCGAAGCAGAGGCGATAAATAGGGCCGGTCAGGAGAGACGTAGCGAGATTGCCTGACAAGCTCGGTAACTTCTCTCCCATTTCTGAGGAGGCCCTTACTATTGAAAACATTGATGGCGTTAGCAGCAGCCCAAATCCCCCTGCCTTCCAATTGCGCTGAGTATTCGAGTGCGCATAATCACCACTTTAATTTTATTTGTAATGTTGCCCAAATTGCTATGTTGGCGGCCTGATTCTCGAATGGCTTCGTATCACTATTCAGTAAAAATGAAGACATATGGACATCAGCAGTCCTCATGTCATTGATCGTGTCGGAGCTGCTCTTTGCCATTCTCGTTAAATCGATGTTGGCGACCGTCTTTCGGGAAATATCGGTCAGCGTATTGTCCAAACTAAAAAGTAGAAATAATAATGATGCTACGGTTTAATAATTTCAATCTTGTTCGAAGCGGTATCTATTTATTTAGTGTGATTCTCGCGTTATTGACAATCGTCGCATTTAAGCAATATCCAGGGCAGGGCTATATCTATCTGCTATTTACAATCATATCGAATGGCTTTCTTTATCTTGGGTTCAGAAAAAAAGCCATTTTTTTCGACTCTGTCCTTAGCGTTTTTCTTTGGCTCGGTTTCTGGCTCAAGCTGACGCTTAGGGTGGGTTTTACCGATGGGATATTCCATGAATCGGCTGGAAATTTTGATGGTTCAGGCGCAGCGTTTGATCGTGGCTTATTGGTAGCATCATGTGGCTTGCTTGGATTGATTGTCGTTACATTAATCAGAGGGCGGTTTTTTCATTACAAAGATAAGGTGCATTCGGAGCTTGCTCAACCCGGTCTTTTTGCCGTCTATCAACGTCATCGCAAGGTGATGTTGGCGATTTTCATGTTGCTATGCCTGAGTGTTGCGCTGAGCAATGTCTATTTTGGTATTTATCAACGAGGCCAAGTGCCGTTGACTATTTTGCCCTATGGCCTGGGTGGTGTTTATAAGTGGCTGCTGTTGTTTGGACTGGCTTCTTTTGGCGCAGTGATCCTGCAATTTGAATATGTCATTGGCAGATCCAATTCATACCTGGTCGCGATTATCTCCCTCTTGGAAGGTTTGCTGTCGAATGTCTCTTTGTTGAGCAGAGGCATGGTCTTGAATTCGACGGCTTTGTTTTATGGTTTGTTTAAAAGCTTTAAACTCAATGCAATTCCAGTAAAAATCCGTTTTTTTGCAGGCATATTACTGATTTTTTCAGTCTTGTTTATTAGTTCTGTTTTCTTGGTGAACCATCTCCGATATAGCGGATTCGCGGATAGTTTCACTGTGGCTCACGGTTCTCGCGGTAGATTTCCTCATAGTTGGGAAGATGCCAATGAACTTCATTCAATGACTACGCCATTGTTTATTGATCGTTGGGTCGGCATGGAAGGTGTATTGGCGGTATCGAGTTCGCACAAGGAAGGGTGGGATTTGTGGCGGCAAGGTTGGCGCGAAGTCTATTCGGATAACAGTACGAGTTTCTTCGATTTGAACCTTGTCAATTCACCCTACCTGACTGCCGATACCAGGATACATCACTATATTTCGCTACCTGGCATTATCGCTTTTTGTTTCTACCCGGGCTCCTTTGCTTTCTTGTTTGCTTGCATGTTGCTCGTAGGTGCCGTTGGCGCTGGAGTTGAAATTCTCGTCTACAGAATGGGTGGAAAAAACCTGGTTCTGTGTTCATTGCTGGCACAGGCTCTTGCGTATAGGTTTACCAATTTTGGATATGCGCCCGTCCAGTCCTATTTACTGTTCGGATCGTTATTCCTGAATTTGATTATCATTTATGCGGCTGAAAAATTCTTTTCGTACGCGTATCTAGTGTCCCGTCCCGTAAATAACTGGCATTAATTTTGCATGCTCATGCGGTATCTTTCCTGATGGAGATACCACGATGAGAACAGGCAGACCGAAGACCGAACTAGTGTTGAGCGACGACGAACGA